>Ga0307509_10002127_pt1 | contig 32594 bp, 50 predicted proteins | sample 10_EM_MG_FD_202245 | JGI IMG/M metagenome (GOLD analysis project Ga0307509, IMG submission 202245) | Populus trichocarpa ectomycorrhiza microbial communities from riparian zone in the Pacific Northwest, United States - 10_EM | ecosystem: Host-associated > Plants > Roots > Unclassified | place...
GCAGTGCCTGCCCTACACCGTTCCCTTTATATAGTGGTAGCGTACTGCCTGTATTTCCTTAGACTTTGTCAACTTGGGAATCTCCCTCACTTCACCAGGACTCCACTGATAGTGATCTCGACACCTTCCAGAGTTGACCCTGAAGACTCTGCTTGTTCCCCTCTGTATCACCTTCGGCTTATCCCAGCCTAGCGCCCGCAACACTATTCCCCGGGCCTCTCCGACTTCTATCCGGCACATTGACTCCCAGACTACTACGTCAGACTAGAGTGGTGGCAGTACACCCTTAGTCCGGACCGACGAGCACCCCAGCAGCAACGCCTGAGATCCAAGGCAGTAACGGACAGCATTTAGTCACCAGGTGATTAGACTTGAGGTCGGCCCTGACAGTGTCCACAGAGTGATCTTTTGGCAGCGAGGTGCGATAGGCCGGAAGTTGAGCCAGCTCACCGCGTATACGAGCCCTCTGTCCCTCCAGACGTTGCTGGAACCAGTTCGAGCACCACTGAAGTGCGTCCTGGGGTTGGGCGTGGTTAGCGTCCCTGGTGAGCTCCGCAACCAGTGTTTCAAATGTAGACCACATTAGAAGTGGATCCTGGGGACGAGGACGGTTCGGGGAGGAAGAAAAGATTGTTATCTTTCGCCCGGTGGACAAGTGTGGGGAATACTTGGATTACGCCCATCAGTAATCACCGGCGGTCAATGTCAAGGAGCTGAGCATTTGAACGACGGGTTAAGGCAGGCTTGAAACAAACGATCGTGTGTGGCTTTGCATTGGCATGTCACCCCGGGTTCCCACATGATAGGGGTAAACGACCCAAGCGGTGACCGCTTTCCAAGTGAGAACGCCACGATGCCAGACTGCACAGGGAGGGAGATAGAGTGGATAAGTGGCTTTGACAAACGACCCCAGGGCAAACGACTGCCCTGGCAGCCTTCAAACCCTGATCTCGATCATGGAACTCCAAGCGCCGTGCAAAGAGTCACTGATCTACATACGAGAATCATTACCCACACCGAAAGGTGGGATTGCGGTACAGTGTCGTTGTTTTTGGAAGAACTAAGCAAGGTTCTCACTACCCTCATTTTTTCGGTGTGGTGAGGTTTGGATCCTTTACGAGTGGGCAGGGACAGATCGTTCCGAAAACGCAAATGAAAACTTTCCCGATTGGATAAAACACGCCCTCGACGGGAATAGTCGGGCTGTTGGGTACACAACTGGGGACAGAGATCCCAGTATATAACTCGAGAGGTCGGTCTTGGATGCGCAACCCCCTTCTGAAACTGTAAATCACCGCAATATACTCCGAAAAGCTGCATTCCGACCCTATGCATTAGTCCACGACAAATATGATAAACAATTCCAGAAAGTGTCGTCCCCCAAAAATTGAAAAGCAACGAGTCCCTGAGTGTGAACCGATTGACTGGAGCAAAGACGGCGTCAGAACAGATAGGCGTTGGATGGGATGCCGAACACTTACGGTGGTGGGGGCTCCAGGGACAATTGTTCCACTCGTACTTGGGCGCATATATCTTCAAGTGCAGTAGACTGATTAGCCCAAATTCTCTTCGACCTGGGTAAGTCTTCAAACCTAGGGAGGGCTAACGGTCATCGCCGGAGGTACTTGAGGGTCACCTGTTTAATGCATTCTAAATCCTTTGACCCGCCACGCCTAAACCCGTACGCATCGGACTGCCACGCGAACACCATCCAGACCTCCAACCTCTCCCAATCTTCAGCCTCCTCAAGCAAGCTCACCAACTCCGCGGCACGTGATACATGCTCTTTGAGAAAGGACAGGGTCCACGGAAGCCTTTCCAGAAGATGCCAATAATGAATGGACAAATCCTTGAATCTTGCCAGAGAACCCATCACATTCTCCAACAAATTTGCCAATTTGTCTTCCTCCATATCATCCATGCAGAGGTCGAGACAGTTCAACAAGTGAATGGTCTCCAGCTCTGACAACCCAAACCCACTATCCCACATGCGCTCAATAAGGCGTATACTCATCCCCCGTAACCGTGGGGAGAAGGGTGCATCCTCTTCCACACACTTGGCGAGGTGATGCACACATGAACCAACCGGCATACGACCACTACCCGCAATCCACACGCACACACCATCTGCAACAGCTTCATCATCACCAGTTGAGAATACACTCTTGAATACCAAGTCGTGATGAGGTGTGTGGTGCAGGCTGGGGGTTGGCTGGCTGTGGCCGGGCATGACCAGGCAGAACCCAACCTCAAGGGTCATGAAAAGAAGCATCCTGGGGTGGAAGTCAATCAGCACTTGTGGGTGTTCGCGTGTGTGATGGGAGGCTTTGCCCGTGCGGACCGGATCACAGCCAGGCCCAACAAAGGAGAATCTCCGCTCAGCAAGTTTTGGGAATAGACCATTAGGGCCCACATTTTGCGGTTGGAGTCAGAGTAGAAATACAGATTGGGGCCCAAGTCCACCCACATCAGAGATAGCAGAGCACCACTCATAGGCCATTGGGGTCAAACACGTAGGACATTTACTCCACGCTGCCAGAAATTCCAGGAGGAAGTTGAGATGTTGAAGAGCATCCCCATCAACAATAGCACTCATCACACTTGTGGATAAGTGAGAGAGGATGATCTCCAAAGAATCACTAGTATAAACAATATTAGGTGGCTGAAAGGTCAACGGGTCCACTGCATACGATTTGTCAGTAGCCCAGAAAGTCTCCTCCTCAACACACCCACCCAGGAACATAGACCACATAAGGAGAGTGTTGGCAATCGTGGCTCGGTGGTTGGCAACAGCCACACTGAGGTAAGAATCATAGGATCCCAGGATCAGGTTCGGCCCAACGCGGGTTAAGTCCACGAACAAGTTTGACATCCACAGCAGGTGGCTGTGGGTGTTTTCACTGGCCTTCAGAAAGTTGAGGGTGGGTCTGTCAGAGTTGAAGTTACACTGGAGCATGTGGATAATGTGGTGAAGGTCTTGGTCGGTGTGTGGGGATGTATTTGAAGAAACCCCCGGAATGGGATACTTGGAAGCACATTTGTGGGATCGAGTCCTTGCCCTCAGGCTGATTTGGAGGATAGCCCGTGCAGAGAAGTACGCCCGGTCCCTCATACCGGGGTACAGTTGCTTGGTGGAGTCGAAGCAAGCATCGAGGGTGGAAACAATCAATTCGAACGGGGGATCGTGGTTGGAGTCGCCATTGAACCAGCGGATGGTGCCCGCAAGACGAACGGCGGAGTCCATGGCTTCCGGGTCGGTGATATTCGGGAGGACCCAGCAAACGCAGCGCATGTTGTCTGTGTTCTGTTCCCGCAGAGCTTCTAGGTTCCGTACACGCACTAGGAGCCCGGGGCCATTTCGAAGCTTCTCCGATGGTTGTTGGGAGTGGACTAGCACGCGTGAAACTTCGGATCCTTTGGACGAGCCTTCGTTTTGCATCCCTGAAAGCTCGAACAATCTGGAGAAGGAGAGTGATTGTTTGGCGCCCAACTTTCATGGCCATACTTTGAAGGCCGGACATGATGTGGGACGGGGAGATATCCCAGGACAGCAGGTATCGTGTAGCGCCGTGGATGTGGTGAGGTGCAGAAATGAACCCCTGCCGAGTGCTCACCCAGGTGGCGTAGATGAGGGAGATAGCGTTGGATGGGGACATTCTGGCCAATAACTTCCAGGTTGCCCCGCTACCCCTGAGATATCGGAGACCTTCCGATGCCGGTGTTTGGAATGGGCTCTCATACGAGGACGTTCCGGCAGCCACGATCCCAATGTAGAAGAGGAGGCCGAGGGCGGTGAACACGATGACAACACCTGCGGCGGAGGTGTTGACTGACCATACGTATTGCGACAAGCCGCAGGCGAGGAGAAGGAGGGCAATCTGGAGCATGACGGGGAGGCTTTCGATGAAAAAACGGAACGGCCATTTCTCGAGACCATCAAATTTGCGCTGGCGATCACCGCAACGTTCGGCCACAGATCCTCCGGCGTGTCGGAGGTACCGACTCAGCCACTGCTTGCCCAGCATTGCAACAAATGCAGCCAACAGTGACATCAGCAGACTTACATACAGCAGGTCCAAGGTCGTGATGATCGCTGTGGGAGGACCATTCCACACCAGGGGAGCGGCGGGGTCTTCGTTTGGAACAATGGATCGGTTGAGGCTTAGGAGGATTGCCCGGAGGTAGGCTTCGGACCGTTCGCCGGAATCTGGCCCGAGTTTAGACTGGACGTCGATGACGAAGGCGGAGCTGACAGCAGAGAACAGGCCGGCCTGAGAGTGCGGTCAACGCTGTGCACTAATGGGAGGGACACAGAAACGCACGAAAATCAAGGTGGTGTTGAGATCCTCATTGTGCTTCTGCATGTAGTCTGTGTCGTACTCCATCATCTCTCGTTTGTACATGGTGAAGAAATCCAGCCGGGGGTGGTCGTTCTTGATCGGTTGGAGGAACATCCGTAGGGCATCTTGGATGCTATCTGGAGTCAGCTCGTTGGTTTTGCGATCGATTTTGGGCGTCCAAAACACACCACTGAGGGTCGACATCGATCGGTTTCGCGTTCTCCTCGCCGCTCATTTTGATATCCGACTACGGGGGGGATGGAGAGAGCGGGGGGTAGTTCGAGAGGCGAGGGCAGGAATCCACGTGTCCAACGCTCGGAGTTTATGAGGGCCACCCGCCAGTTCATGCCACCGCGGATTCGTCGGGCGGCAAGTAACGCATTGCGCACGATACTCTTCCCCGATGGAAAAGAATTCTGCGAGCGCTGGTCACAGTGGAGGTCAAGGTCAAAGGGGCCAATTGGTTCTCCAATCCGGATCAGATGGCATTCACGATTCCGGGGCTCTGCCAATTAACTGGTTCTTCACTAGATGTGGACCCTTGGGACGGACAAAAGACGCGAACGTCGGAGGGGTCTTGGGTATATACTTATAATCTGTGTCTGACACTCCAGTGAGGACAAGTTATTGCATGCGTGGTCGCTGCAAGTGGATGACGAGTTGGTAAGCTTATCAAGCCGACTCAGGTCACCCGGTGGCAGACAGATGGAGAGGCCCAGGAACAAACACAATAATGGAGGGGGTGAGGACGAAAACAGTAGGATCGCAAGCTCAGGGGTCGCCGAGGACGGGTCTCCAAAAAGTAAACTGGATGGTAGATCGATAGAAGGGCAAGGGGGTTAATGAAAGGAAGGGAGAGAGATTCCGTACTCAAGGCCCATGTTTACACAGGCCGTGTTCAAACCCATTCTGGCACGAACGGGGTGACCAGATCCGCATATTAGTTGTTGTTCCATCGTTGATCCCCCCTCGTTCTCCCAGACGTGTTCCTGAGCGCACCCGCCACGCCGCTGATGAGCCTGTCCGACTCACCACCCCACATCGTCCTCCAATCCCAACCCGACATCGGCCGGATAAAGCGTGTCCGATGTCTTGGCCAACCTCTTCATATCACTCCGGTCGTCCTCTGCAGCGGAAGCAAGGTACGTAGCCAGGTGCGGGAAGCTGATGGGCAATGACGGATAAGGCGTATTCAGAGTGGCCGGGATCGTGTAGTATTTCGACATTGGCCCGTCCGGACCATCGCGAAGGAGCATAGGTAGAGGTGCCGCTGAATAACTGAACGGTAGAGTGTTAACGTCGCCGTTTGTAAACTTGTGGGAAGCGCTCCAAGGCGGCGGGCTATCGATGGTAAAATACAGGATAGTTCTCCAATCTTGCGACTTGGTATCAACCTTCGTCAAAAGATTAACTGCGCAAGAACGATAAGGGGATTTGGACACGTACCCTGACAAACTGGACGACGGTGCGGAGCTTCACCTCCTTCTCGGTTTCTGTCATCACCTCATCGGACGCCTCGATTCTGGTCTCACTCAGCCGGGCCATCAGGTTCAAAAGATGGCGCCAGTCCGGTGCCTGGACGTTGAAGGGGACAAATCTCCCGGTAGGCAGAGAGATGACATTTGGGACCACCCCCTCGAACATCGTCTTAACGCTGGAGATCTGAGGTGGGTTGAACCCGAGTGCTGCGGGGGAAGAGGTTAACACTCCAACAGTCCCTGGGAGCACCGAAAGACTTACAAACGCCGTACAGCCATCGTTGGTCAATGAACAAGCCTGCCATGGGACCCAGCGCGAGGGGCCCAGATGACGACCCTGGGGGCTGCACTGTGAGCGAATCTGGTCGAAGGAACTCCCCTTTCGAGGGGAGGGACGTTGGGCTGGGTCTGGGGGGTGGCTGGGGGGGTAGTAGGGGCCTCGGGCGGGTGTAGTAGCTCTGATGGCCAGACTCGACAACGGAAAAATACTCGCCAACGTCCCCTTGGCGAATCACGATCCCACCCGCCTCGACCCCCATCACCCGCATCGAGTCCAGCACCCACGTCTCCTGCTCTTCGTCAAGATCGCGGAAAATGAAGCCATTTGCGATGGAATTTCCAGTCCTGCCAAATTGTTCGGCCATTCCGGGACGCTCCGGTTGTGTGGTTTCCCTATTGAAGGCAGTGGATCCTGTGCTAACGGGCGTTCGTCGAGCGAAGATCATGGAGGAGGCAGTCCTCGGGGAGGATCGACCTGGAGCCGGACTCGGACTCGTGTTCTGGCGAGTGGAATTCGACCCAAAATTCTGTATTGGTCCGACAGGTGTGTTAAAGATAGGTGCGGGAGCGAGAGAATCCTCCGCGTCACCCCCCAACGTGTTCCCAGGCACATTGGGGGTTCCAAACGGACGAGGACCTCTGAGCTTTGCGAGAGGTGGTCGATATCCGGGAAGAAAGCGAGAGTATGGTGAAACCGCCTCTGCACCAGGGTTCTCGGTTGGCTGGCGACTGGATCGTATCGGGGTATCCACGAAGTGATCCTTCGGCAGCGATGTGCTATAGGCCGGGGGTCGACCCAGTTCATCGCGGCTACGGGCTAGTATCTGTCCCTCCAGACGTCGTTGGAACCAGTTCAAGCACCACCGGAGTGCGTCCTGGGGTTGGGCGCGGTTAGCGTCCCTAGTGAGCTCCGCCACCAACGTTTCGAACGTCAACTCCATCGGAAGTGGATCCGGGGGACGAGGACGGTTCGGGAAGGAAGATTTTTTATCTTTCACCTAGTGGACAAGTGAGGGGAATACAGTGACTTGGATAGTAGGCCCATCGGTGATCACCGGCGGTCAATGTCAATGAAGGTTTGAACGATGGGGGAGACAAACCGGAAACAAGTGATCGCCGTGTGATTTCACGATCTCTCAGGATCGGACAGGGACAGCCCATTACACTCTGGCGAGGGCAAGTGATTATATCCGCGATCGCTGCAAGCCGATGAACAGACTTCCATAACTTTATTGGACCAGGCGGATACTAAATATATATGTTGGGAGCGCCGAGCAAAGTTCACGTACATGGTCTACCCTTTTAAAAACAGAAACCAAAAAAATACCCCAAAAGCAAGCTTATCAAGCCGAGGTCACACGAGGGAAAGCACGAACGGGGGACGCACAGTAATAAACATAATGATGGAGGGGGGTCAAAACGAAAAACAGCAAGATTACAAGCGGAAGATTGAGAGGCCCAGGGGTCGCCGAGGATCCTGCCGTCTCCAAAAAGCAAAATAAACAATTGATCGACGGAAGGGCGAGGCATTGGATGAGAGAGAGAGAGAGAGAAGCTCAATGCTTATATCCACATTCACATAGACCGTGTTCAGCCCCACTCTGGAACGAACGGAGTGACCAGATCCGCATAATTGTCGTCATTTCGCCGTTGGTCTTTCTTTCCCCTCCCGAAGACGTTCCTGAGCGCACCCATCACACCGCCGGCAGGCTTATCTGGCTCATCGTCCTCCATACCCAACTCGACCTCGGCAGGATAAAGCGCATCCAAAGCCTTGGCCAACCGTTTCATCCCGCTCGGGTTGTCGTGTCCCATCCTTCGAGAATCCTCAACGGCTGAAGCGAGATACATAGCCATGTTCGGAAAACTGATGGGTAATGTTGGGTAAGGCGTGTTTGGAGTGGCCGGGATTGTGTAGTATTTCGACATTGGCGCATCCGGACCATCACGAAGAAGTGTAGGTAGGGGTGATGCGGAATAACTGAACGGCAGCGTGTTGACGTCGCCGTTCGTAAACTTATGTGGGGCGTTCGAGGGCGGTGGGTTATCGATGGTCAGATAGAGGACGGTTCTCCAATCTTGTGACGTGGTGTTCACCTACGTCAAAAGATTAACGGTGCGAGAATTCGAGGAAATTTGGACACGTACTCTAACAAACTGGACGACGGTGCGGAGCTTCAACTCCTGTTTTGTCCCCGCCATCGCTTCAATGGATGCTTCAACCCTGGTCCCACTCAGCCGGGCCATCATCTTCAAAAGATGACGCCAGTCTGGGGCCTGGATATGGAAGGGCACAAATCTTCCGGTAGGCAGAGATATAACATTTGGGACCCCACCCTTGAGTGTTGTCTTAATGCTGGATATCTGAGGTGGGTTGAACCCAAGTGCTGCAGGGAAAGGGGTCAACACTCCAATGTTCCCGGATAGTGTCGAAAGACTTACAAACACCGTACAGCAATCCTTGGTCAATGAACGAGTTCGGGGTGGGGCCAAGCGCAGAGGGCCCAGAGGAAGAGGGCCCAGAGGAAGAGGGCCCAGAGGACGAGCCTGGAGACTGCACTGGGGAAGAGTCTTGCGATTCTTCCACAGTCGAAAGTGGACCAGACTTCCCCGGCACCACAGGGCTCAACCCGGGGCTACTGGAGCTGCTAGGTAGCGCATCCAAAGACTGAGACCGACCCCCACTTGGCCTCTCATCTTTTCCAGGGATTGGCGAAAGGCGACTGCTTGTAGGTGTAACAGCAGAAGCGGATGAGCTCCTGCCTAGATATGGCGTGTTGCCCGGCGATGTTGGGGAGGGCTTAGTGGGAACGGATGCCTGTGCGGAGCCGATCACCTGATGATATAGAGGGGGAGAAGGACCGGATTCAGTTTCGACTGTAGAAAGCTTTGGCCGGGGCATATCGTGACGCTTCCGCAAGTTTGGGGAGGGTGCCGGTGCTGGAGGTGTGGTGACCTCCGGTGGGGTGTACGGGGGTGCGGAAGGGGGTTCAGGTTGTGGAATGTGTGGTGTAGCGGCAGCCCTCTCCTCCTCCTCCTCCTCCTCCTCCTCAGCAAGTCGCTTGGCGAAGGCTTCGTCATCAATGGTCTGCATCAACGGAGATGACACCTTGCTAGCGGGCCGAGATGCCGAGAGATGAGGGATGTTGGGGGAAGGATAGGGCATGTGTGAGGAAATCGGTGAGCCGGACACGGGTAGTGTGAGAGAGAATGAGGGCGATGAGACGGTCGAGGGCAGTCTCGAAGGCCCAGCCTCAGTACTGGGAACGGGCATACCAAAATATGACGCATGTCTTAACGACTCTTCAATCGCCTTTGCCATGTCCTCATCTTCCTTGGAAACCTTTACGGAGTGCTCCTTTGATTCCTTTTCAGATAGGGCAAGCACACGTGCAAGCTCCTCATCCACTTCGTCAACGGGAGCCTTCTTGGTGTCATCCACAAGATTGGGAGGTGGCCCAGTGGGGAAACGGGGCGGAGACGAGACGCGTGGCGGAGGGTGGGCAATTAATGGCGGTGCAACAGTTTCATATGGAGAATCGTAAGAGGGAGACGAATCTGATCGATAAGGCTGGTTTAGTGATGGAATCGGGATTGACGGTGGAGGCGGGGGAGGGACTGATGGAACGTGCTGAGGGTGGTGTTGAGGGTGGCCTGGGTAGAATGGTGGGAGAGGTGGGACTGGCGGCGGTTGGTTTTGTGTTGAGATGCGATTGATGGCGGGGGAGGAACTGGATCGGCGGGAGTGCATAGGGGCTGGACGGATGGGCACATCATCGCGGGTTTGGTTGGGAAACGGGTACCCCGTCAAATGGGACTGGAGGGCCGGCGGCTTGGAAGGAGGGACAGGGGTACGCGAGAACGAAGGGCCGGTGATGAACTGAGCAGGAGATGGAGACGGGAAAGAAGGAAACTGGGGAACTGGAGGAGGTATCTCAGAGTAGGGAGCGTTGTCGCCGACGGAGGTCCTTGCCCGAGGCCGAGACATCCCAGGAACGAGAACATTCGGTAAAGGGGGAGGCTGAGAGTATCTATGTGGCATTTGTTGGCTGACTACATTGGGATACAGAGCAGGAGCGTTGTGGAAATTGTGGGGGTTGTGAGGGGGATACGGCGCGGTCAGCGGACGTGGATGAATCGGATGGGGAGGTGCACTATGCGGATAGGGCTGAGACCATTGCTGGGGCACAGGCGATCCATGAACCATAGGGCGATCCATGAGTCGAGCTGCTGCGAGGACGGGAGTGCGCCGGAGGAAAAACAGACCCTAGCTGGTTTTATTCAAGAGATGGAACCGCGGCCTAACCTCAAAGCCTTACTGATCGACAGCTCTGGGTGTATCACGTGGTCCAAGCTGCCCAATCCCGCCACTGCTGGCTGTGAAAGAGGCTTCTAACACGCACGCACCGGTTCACGCAATGGGAGGTTCGGTTTGCTAGACCGTCGCCAAGGTAATCGGGTCCTGATCTCACCCAACTATCCTCAAAAAAGACCGGGATGTGCTGACAGGGAACCCACTCCGGATACTCAAAACACCCCGTCTGTGGGGCTCGGGTTTAATACGCTACGCGCGGAGCCTCGGATACGTCCAGTCCGCCTCGAGTTCAGTAGTTCCCAACTCTAGTGCCACTGTGCGGCGATGGTGCGTGAGTTCCGTATCAATACCAATGGCGAAAGGTCGCCCTCAGCGTGCCCACAGGCATTTCAGTCCGGTTGAGTTAGCCTACGTACTGCTCCCTGCAGCATTGTCAACCCTAACGGATCATCGATATCTCTTAGATCTGCTCTAGATACAACTGGCATACTCCACCTCCCACGCTCTATCCTCGCATTCACACCCATGACTTCGGCGGACTAACCGATTCCCAATGCGGGGATTCGTTCTGTCACCCACAGAATCTGGAACGGCCCAGCGTGTCTACCTCGGGGGGTACCGACGCACTTCCCTAGTTGTGGTTTTGGGCAAATTGTCAGACCATTCCCCATGTCGGTGAGGCTCGGGGTTTTGGCCCGTTCCCCGTGATCTTGATTCAATCGGTGCGATAACGCTGGAGAGCGAATGACCCCCCCGTTCCGTTATCTCTGCATACGTACGTTTCCTCACGGCTAAGCATTCAACCTCGCGACTCCACGATCCAGCAGTTGACGCCCTTCCTACTCCCACAGGACCATAAGGCGGCGCCTACCACATATTCATCAGGCAACGTCCTGGACCCTGGACTAGGCCTCTGGTGGGGCTTGGCGGCCGACATCCCCGTGACAGCCCACCAAATCCATCTTGGGTTTAGGGAGCTTACTCACACGCCTTACGTGGAACATACCCCATGTATTCCTGCTGGGATCCGATACTATAAGTACTGTGCAGTGTGCCACCACCAGCACTTCCGCTTTCAATTCTCCCTCTCCGATCTCCGATCACCACTGTCAGATTTTGGTATTTAAAACGCCGCGCATATAGAGGGATTCTCACAGCGGTCCTCACATAATTACCTTTGCTGTCAGTCTTTGTCAGTCGCTCAGAAATGGTGCCTGACTAGTGGCCAAGTTTCTCTGACCCCCGCAGCCCCCACCCGGAAGGGTTGACCAATGTATGTAAGACGGTGCATGTCGATGAACACTGTCGGCTTGGATTGTTCTTCTCCGAAGAACGTTTTCCGCTGACCGGTCTAGCTTCCACGATAGGGAGAAGGATAACGTTTTTCAGGCTCACACCGATCTCAAGTCATACAACAGGGATTCCGCGAGCATTGCACGCCGGGCACCTCAACTCAACGGGCCACATTCCAGGAGCCCAAAAAGGGCAACGGTGACCATTGGTCAGAGAATCCTCGCCGTGTGACCCTGAGAACATAGTACACGGGCCCATACGCTTTTGCGTTTTTTGTTGTGAAAAAAGGAGCTCGAATCCCTAACGTACGTCCTTTTTTTGACACCATCCGGGAGGCGGGCTTCGTGGTTGGTTTGGTACTGCGGGGCACAGGTCGACTTATCTCGTAAGCATCCGTGTAGCTCGCAATGAAGGATCCTTTGATGCCCATATTACGAATAACAACCTCGAGGTCGGGGCTGTATTACTGATGAGGTGTCAAGATGTGACCCGATTACTGGAATTTGGGGTTCCGCCCCAGGTCATACGCGCAACCGAAGTTCGCGAGCTTGCCGTCTACGATATAGTTCTCCTGTGAACCGAGCCCGTGGTGAGTGTTACGTCCTTCGACATAACAGGGTCGCACGAACCTTTGAGCTATATTCTATAAAAATCAGCCACCATGTCAGATTACGAGAGCCCACGAAGAGTGTTTGTGTCATTCACCTTTCAGAACCTGATTCAGCTTGGCGAGTTCCACAACCCGAATCGTGATCGACTCTCCGTCATCTAACTTTTGTTCGGGAGTCTCTAGCTGGTCCTTGCAAGTGACAGTAACAGAGACGAGTTTCATCGTCGCGTTCGTCATTCCTGGAGAAACCGAAATAAGGAATCGCAGTCATATCCTGTAGTGTTGGGGTGTGTGACCTGGATCGGCGGCGAGGATCGCAGACACATCAATAATATCCTCGCCTATGTAGCCCGTTTCTTCTTCCAACTCCCGCAACGCGGTTTGTTCAGGGGTCTCGTTCTCATCCATAAGACCTGAATAGTTAGTTGTCAGAGCGTCCTGATGCAGTCACACGACTGTGCAGTCACACCTGCTGGGAACTCTACACAGCCATAAAGCGCGGTCGACCATCAGGGTTTAGACGACGATACTGTATGTTTGATGATCGGTGAGGTACCCACCAACGACGAACTTCCCAACCGGCGGTCGGTATTGCTCAACTATGATGGTCGACAGGGGAAACGCACTCGTCTTCGAGCGGATCAGTGCAAAGATAACGACGGCTGTGGTGAACGGAACGACACAGAATCAGCCTTCCAATCTTCTGGTGACGAGCTGATGAGAAGCAGGAAGGGAAGTCTGCAGTACCATCGATCCCGGTTGATTTCCTGGTGGTGCGCTGCGCAGATTCCCAAAGGCGCTGGAGAGAGCTCAGGGTGGGTCAATCCGCAGCAAGGATCCAAGTTTGTCGAACCTCCACTCCTTTATCATCCTGCCATTTAATCTTCTTCAGCGTCACCCATCTAGGCGAGGGAAAAGAACAGATCAGCACGCATCTACACCCAACAGCCGGAGAGCAATTCCGGCGGTCTAGATCTCACTTTGCCTCAGACGTTGGGAGTATCTCCTCGGAAAGGATTTTCGGTTCTTGAGACATGGAACTTGCTCTGAAAGACCTGGATTTGGATGGGAAAAGGTGTGCGCCTGACGCGCGAACGTGAGCCGGGATCGTCCAGAACCGGGATCGATGACGTAGAGCGGTCTGGAGAAAGGACCTCATGTGATCGTTTCCCACGGATGCTCATCCACAAATTCTCCCAGATACTGTTCTTTGTTATACGAGGGGTCAGTACTAGGCTGTCTCGGCCTCAAGTCGTGGCCCGACTGGGCCTCCGCCTTTCCGAACATACGACCAAAAAGGCACAGAATTGCCAAACATCTGCCAAACTTACTCCGGATTCAATACCAGTGCTCCGGCAGTGCAATTTTGGCATATTTTCAGGACCATCTCATGGTCCACGAAGCCGAACAGCACTAGTGGCATCACGAAAAACAGACCGCCTCTCCCATCAACTTCCCTCCCCATCGCCTCGACGCTAACTTGTCATCCAGTGGGTGTTCTCTCAAAAGTTCTCAGATCATTCGGTCGAATCGGTTCGTTGCATTTCGCGCCCATTGAACCAGCGATGTCTTCGATTTCACTGCAACCTCGGCATGTGCCGTGCACTAGCTGTTGGGGGAACTCCAGCGTCTTAGAGGTTATGCGACTGGACCCCACGGTGCGGCACTCTCCTGCCCACGAACAAGCGAGTTTAATCTGATAAGCATACAGAGGTTTAGCGTCACACAAATCGAATACGAGATGATTTACACACCGCGGATACGCATTCTACGTTGCAGTGGTACGTCACGGTGTTGATTGTGTGGGCCACCATCGTTCCTAAGAGGTATTCAAGCGACAGTGTCAACCGTGTCGAGGTAATGTTCCTCGTCACAAGCCCGAAGTCTGCTGGCTGCTTGTTCTGCTGTCAAGTCCCTCTGCGGCTCAGCTAGCATTTCGTATCTAGGTCCAAACATCAATATTCCCGACAATAACTGCTAGGAGCTCAGGACGGACCCGACCAGGAATTTGCGCACGCTGGCGCTCCGCAGTAGCGGAGGATAGAAGTGCAGGTGTAAATGGGTATCAGCACATTCCCCGTCTGCGTCAGTAGATGCAGTAGGTGTGGGGAGTTGGTGAATGCCCATCGAGTAAGCAAACGAGCAGGAGAAAAGGTTGTCGTATCGCTTCGTCAACTGAGAGAGAATCGTTGCGAATGCGGCTTTCTCCTCCCGAGTCAGGTGGAGGATGGAGAGAACGTGCCTGCGATACGGGGTAACTATTCCCGAGGTTAGGGACAAGTGAATTCTTTAGGATGATCGATACATACGAAGTATTTCATATGGCCAGACTGCCCACCACGGGACTACTGCAACCCAGTGCTCGTTGTTTAAGACGACCCGCCCCTCGTCACGAGGCACGCCAACTTCGAAGTGGATGTACTCCAAGATCAAACTGGGTCGTCCGTTGGGACCTTTTGGCGCGCCGGACTTGGGCAGGTCTGTACGCAAAGCGTACTGTCTCTGGGACTCAATTTCTTTCGCGGGCTCGGAGGGGATGCTCGAGAGTGACCAGACCTGGCCGTGCGGATGAGGGTTCGAGCCACCCATAAGCTGGCCCTTGTTCTACTTGTAGATTCGCAATGCGGTCCTTGAGTGGATTTTGGTTGAGATCACACGTACTTCGAAAATCTGCACATAATTTATTCCATCCTCCGTGCCTCGCTTAGTGTACACTGCGCACCATTCTTCAATGACGCGTTCGATATCGGGAATTGGAAGCCGAGCGAGCGTCAGGTCGTGTCTCGGATGGAAGATGATGACATCGCATCCGCCCTCGACTGGTTCCGTCTTTAGTAGGTGATGGGGCTCCGACGGCGGGGTTGGCCTTGGAGGAGGCAGGACCGCAGCGAAATCGTTTACAAAGACCATGGTGTGTTCGTAAGCCGCATTCCGGTGACCGCCAGCTCTGGTGTTGCCGGGGCAGAGGTAACAATTTGGATCGTATCGTGGGAGATTGACGGACTGCGGTTGTTCCGTCTGACCTTGCCAGGGTCTTTTGGTGCGGTGTGGCGAGACCAGGACGTGTTCACCGGTCAGAGGGTTGTACCGCCTGTGCGGGTGGGTAGTCGAGTCGAAATCCATGATAGTAGTGATGGTTGTGAGATGAAGGCATTCGGCCCCTGTTTGGAAGCGCTTTGCACAAGTACACTTTGATGACTTCCACCCACTGGTAATTAGAGACCCCCTCCATTTCGCCCAAACTGTCTTCGTTCTGTTATCCGTTCTGCTCGTCCATGCATCTCCCTTTCACCCCCAACCATGTCCAACTAATCTCCGAATGCTACCCACCCCAACCGGCAATCCCAAATCCGGCACCGAACCCTCAAGAGCTCTCCCGTCTACTCTACTATGCCTCAAACAAGCCCGGGAAGGTCTCGAAGCTCGCCGCAGAGCTTGACAGACGAGCAAAGCTCGAAGCGCGAAAGGGACAGGCGGGGAATGTCCGTGCCAGAGCGTACGTCCTGCCGCCCCTGAACCGTTCCGTCAGCCGACCCATTCACCTGGTGTTCTAACAGGTCCCTCTTGATCACACTCTCAATCTACAAGTCTTTGGTTAACGAATGTCGAAGAGACATCTCCCAGCTCTCCGCTGCGCTCATCTCCTCCGTGAACGCCGCCTTGGCTGCATTGCCATCCGACCTCGAATTGGCGGCCAAGGCTGCGAGTGTGGTACGTTAGGCGCGTGAATCCCAAAATAGCAAGCGCTCGGTTAACCCGGATTAAAGTTAACAGCTTGGCTCGTCTACACCGATGGCCACGTTATCAACGTCGAGCAGGCGGTATCGAAAGAGTACATGTCAATCCTGGACGTGTTTTCCTCCATGAGCGCCGTCGAATCAAAATCAGATGACCACGAAGTGCGAAACAGGTTGGTTGACTCGGTTATCTTTGGATCCTTTGACATGACTATGCCTCTCGCAGGACCCGCCTTGTTGGGCTGGCCGTTCTCAACGGCGTTGCCTCCTCAGAGGCGCTCTTCAACTGCAGAAACCACTTCAAAGATCAAACCACCGCCATCGTCGGGGCTCTCATGACGACTATTTTCCAGGTCGACATCCCAGAGCTAGAGCATGTGTAAGGACCTTCGGGAGTGACGCGTCCATGAAGATTCGTAAACTGATGAGTGATCTAGTGCCACATCCTTGAAGGACCCTTCGGCTCCTCCGCCATATGTATCCCGATCGCAACCTATCAACGAGCGGCGCGCGGTGTCGGTACACCTACACCAAGATGGCGAAAAGGGTCCATCCCTATCCGATGTTGCCAGTTCCGCGCTTTCGATCTTCAGAGCCATGATGGCCCAGTCAAACGGAGCTCAGGTTGGGTTAATCATGCAAGCCGCGTTCAACAGCCTCGACAAAACAAACAATTGGGGAAAAACCGATCACTGTCGGTGGCTAGCTCAGGCCGGGGCGGAGTGGACACAATACCAACATCGTTATGCTGTTCCCATGCGGCTCGTTGAACGATTGCTGGAGACACCGGATTCCGCTTCACAGCCGATGCACACTGCTCTGACTTCTATGGTCACAACCGTGTTCACTTCTCCCACTCCCCTTGTCAACATCTCTACTTCCGACGTCGTTTCCAATCTCATCAATCTCGTCCTACGGAGAACTGCGCTCGATCCGGATGACCCATTACTTCCAGCCCTCGTCGAGAACATTAGCTCACTGGGGACACACGTATACTACGCTGACCAGATCCAAGACCTTGCTGGAGAACTCATCAGTCGGCTTGTGACCATCGAGACTCGGACCAAACCCGGAGTTTGCAACAAAGGGCGTACCCAAGCCATCCGGAGTTTACTCGCGGGTTTACTAGGGCTCGTTCAAGCCGCGGACGCGCAGTCTACAAAACATACCGGCGAGATTGATGGCCCGAAAACCTCGGGTATCTCGACGGCCTTGTTGAACCAGAAGGACGAGGCCGAACATGGTCACAAACGGGTACATCCCTCCCGGCGGACCAAGATCAGTCCCGAGGTTTGGCAGGATACCCTCACACTGCTGTGCGATGGGGATTATGCTGTCCGGGCTGATTACGCACAGGCTTTGGTAACCTACATCGACTTTGAGATCCCGAGGAAGGGCGATCACACCGGACCGGATGGAATCAAACGTTGTTCGAGCATCTCCGAGGGACCGGCGAAACAGGCCAAGACCGCGGTGGCAATTATATACGGCGACTCAGTGACGAGGTTCTTGAACGCGCTACATGCGTATGTCTATGCTCTGGCTACCGCTGCATCTCTTGGTATTGGGACAGGTGCGCAGAACAGCGTCTCACCTTCGCCAACCCCTTCGCAGAACGATATCCCTGCAGACAACAATACACTCGCTACCCCGGCACAGGACGCGGAGATCAATGTAATCCCCCCTACTCCAATGGATTCGGCCCATAAGCTGGTCGTCACGGACCATGCGGAGAAGGGTGGAGAGGAGGACGGGAAAGAGGAAAAGGAGAAACCGGAGACAAATGGGAATGGGAACGGGAGGGCAGAGGAGACCACCAAAGACTCACCATCTCACTCCGAACCCCAGAGCAGACGATCGACGCTCGCGGGAACCCGAGTGACTCGGCACACCTCCGGCATGCAACGCCTCCTAGACTGGCTCCCCGCTGGGCCGCAATCTGAAGAATCATCCTCGGCAACTCTTTCAGACTACGGACACATACTGAATATTCTGGTGGCGGTACACGAGCACCTACCTGTCAGGGCGCTGTTGACGAACATCCCAATGTTATTTGCATTGGACGAAGCGTCGAAGGAGTATCGGGAGAGGGACCCACAGAGGTATAATGCTCTCCAGGAGGTACTGGCAAGGGTGTGGTTGACGCTTGGGAGGGTATGGGATTGTGCTCCAATCCTCGAAGGAGTTGAAAAGGGGAGTCCTATTGTTGTGTTCCTTCAAGTGGATGGCTGAACGTCTGGCGATTTAGGCTCTGGGGGACTTCTCCTCTCCATCCAACTTGTTGGCACGGGTTATCTCGAGGCCTGGGGTCTTGCTCCCCCTGCAGACAGCGCAGGAGTTCGAGCAGGGTGTCGAGTGTGTCCCTTGCAAAGGCATCAATTCTACGGCGTGGTTGGCCGCACTTGTTATTTCACCGAATGTCCAGGAAGTGATTGGACTGGATTCTTCGGGTCTCCAAGCAAGGCTATCCAAGAAATGGACAGCGGAGTATGCCCTCAAAAATTGTGAGGCCCTTGAACACCGTATGGCGTTTCTTGAGACTAATAGATGTTTTGAACAGCTCTAGAGGTACAAGCCAGCCCAGACGCTTTCAGAAATCACTCTCTACTTCGGGTTACCCCCACCCTAATGAACATCGACAACCTGTCCCTCCAAAGTCTCGGAAAGTTTAACCGAGGGGTAGGGGTGTCCGACCTCCGGGATGCGCTCGAAGGGCGAAGTAGCTCGTCGAATCCAGCCCTGGTCACTCCGCGTCCATCGTCAGTGAGGACCTTTGACCGCCGAACCTCGGTGAATCGTGGACCCAGTTCTAACACGCTGAGCGTACGAAGTGCTGGCCCGAGGAGGGCGGTCTCCGCAACGATGAGACCGAAGAAAAAGGTCCCGGGTGCTCCCAGGGAAGTCAAGGATGCGTTGGATAGGTTGGGTATTGGGAGTCCAAAAATGAACGGGAGCTCGCTGAGGACCTCGTTAAAGTCACCCTCGAACAAATCTGAATCCCCGTACGGCTTCGATATGTTCCCTACCCGTACCGGCATGGTAGGCTGACCAAGACCTTTACTTTTCCCTTACAGGATACCGGTTTCGCCTCCGACCCTCTAGCAGATGGAAACTGAGATGCGGACAATCACGACGATCGCAATTCACGGACATATGGTTGCCTTCCAGACGAAGGCAATTGCTTTATAGTATCACTCACGGTAATTTTATCGCTTGTTTATGCGGCGTTTTTTTTACTTCGTCGGAAACCACAGCGGTATTTATTCTAGAAATGGGGAATATCGACATCATGGGTTCACATAGGAAGGTGTGATGTTGCTTCATCTTCCACCACGGTTCGTGGAGGCCATCCGTCTTCTGAGTTCTTCTTCCCTCTCCCGCCAATAAGCGATCTCGGTCTGTGCCTTGGGGTGAGCGCTCGGTCGTGAGCCATTCTGTAAGTAGTGGACAGTCAGCATGCAGGGAGGTCCCAACCAAAACCGCGCACGCTTAAGCCGTTTAGGAGTAGTTCATACAATCTTCCTTGTGTTGTACTCCGTGTGACTGGATCCGGAATTCTCTCTGTGTGTTTCAGGATAAGTTTGGACAATTCTTGTCTTAGTCGGAGCAAGCTGGAGATAAGTGGAGTGTCAGCCCCCATGCTCTGATACACCACATCCAACACACTTGGAGAAGATCATTGTTTCCTCTTCTTGAGCAGTCAATGTGACGAAGGCTTCGAATGTCGTCACGTATCGATTGCAGATCTAATAGATACACCAATTGGAGATCAGCTCGTGGAGTCATGATAGTCGAATGCTTACGGTAGCCACAGAAGCATCGGTCGTGCTAACACCTCGGCCGAAAAATCCGCCAACGGACCCAGAGCTAGATATACCATCTGCATACTTCTTAAGTTGTTCCACGTGGTCCGACATGGCCTTCTGGAATGTAGGCCACATCTGCAACCTCATGGTGAAGAGCACGGTTTCCAGCGGAGCGCACCCCCGCCGTTGAGTCTCGTTTACCACGTCTTCCGTAAGGCGAATCATAGTGAGTAGTGGGATTGTCGGCGGGATCGGCTCCATGCATGATTTGACGAAGGTCTAGTGAACAATTTATTCGGGTGGAGAGGGGAGTAGTGGAGTGGAAGTTGTTGCCATGGGGAAACCCGCATTCAGATTAGAGCAAAGGTCACGTAAGATATGCTCACCTGAGTGTACTCCACCGCAGGATCCGTAATTTGTTTCCACACTGCGTTGAGCGCCGCCTGATCCTCCTTGGACAGCTGCACTGGCAGATTCGGTTGCGGTGTTGCGCCTCTTGCTAAGGAATAAATGGTTCCAGGGTTCGAATTCGTATCCACCGTCATAGGAGTTGAGTTCGACGTTGAGAGCGTTCCTGCGGGTGTTCCCGTCTCATCGTCCTGGATCATCATGGGCAATTGACTAGCATGTACAGTTGGGGGAGACATTGGGGCCTCCTTCCTAACCGGGACATGGCTTGTGTTAGGTGTGAAGAACGTTGTCACGAATGTGTATTCTGCAGTCGCGTTGTCCATCAGAACGAGGAGCGCGGACCGAAGGAGTGATTCCACCGGTGCTTTCTGTCAGAGGGCGCGAATCATTAGGGCACGAAACGAGGATTTGGCGCGAAGAAAGCCGCACGTGGTTCTTATCGTCGCCCATGTATGCCAGAGCGACCCCAGGTCCATCAATTCGAGCGTGCTCCAACCTTGACAAGTCGAATGGCGGTATTGCCTCGGAACTCACGAGACTCTCAGATTTCTCGATCGTCCGTGCCTGGAAAGGGTGAGAATTATGATCAGGCCGAGGAACGCAGGTCATCCCCCCGAGTTCACCTTTATCCAAGATAAACTCCGAGTATACCGCCTGAACCCCGTTTCATAATAGACACGCGCGGCTGCGACGTAAGACTTCTGGAACTCCAAAGCCACACTCAACGCGCGCCGCTGGAGGAACGTGTACAGAGGCCGGTATTTCAGAAGCACTGAAGTCTGAATTACTTGCATGTTTGTCGTCATACTCGACTTTATCGGTTTTAGAATGGCCAGGAAGAAGGCGCGTATTTTGCCAGTGGCCTGTCAGGTGGGTGGAGTGAGGGGGAAGTGACTGTGAAAGTGCATGTAGGGAACGCACAACGAGCTGGACCTGGCCCATCAGTTCTACCATATCTTTCGCGGCTTTAACCCGCCCTCTCGCTTGAAGGGTATCCAAGTGTTGCTCCAGCTCCCCGATTGAAGGGATCCAAGCCTCCGTGATATCAGTGTCCATAATTGTCGTTATTAGTGATGGTGGAAGGCATATGTCCGTAATCAAGCTTGACAATGGCCTCTCTATTTTCTATACGAAAAACAGGATAAATGGCCCAGTGTTGAGCGGTTTCGCGAACGGACTCACCCGACGACTCTTGAGTTTACTGTCCAGTTGTTTGCTCCGGTCCTGCAAATCTGATATTTGTCCGGAGACAGCGCCCAAGTCCTTTTGAAACGTGGACAAGAACGATTCAAGTGAACCTAGCCGATCCAGGCCTATCTAATGAGACCCAATGTCAACCCGAGGATTCGGAGTGGGTAGGGAACGGGTACGTTCCTGTACTTGGTTATGGAGATCAACGAAGTCTTTGGCCTTGCTCGAATATGATTCTAAACACGTGGTCAATAATCTTCACTCTGTCCCGATGAACGCGTACGACTTACGTCGGGGCGACGAATCCCTCTGTTGCTGTTCATGAGACATGGCGGTGATGGTGGCGGTGGCTGGGAGGTTGCCGTTCGGAGCGCCAGCGCGTCACTTTCCGCAGACACGATCAGTGTCTTTCATGTCTTTTCTTCAATGCCCACTAGTGAACTTTCGGATGCGCTGAATCCAAACGTCGTCCGACAGAGAACCTACGACAATGCACTAGTTTACCAGGACCAGCGGGCTCATACCGACATTCATCACCCGAACTTCCACTATGAGCAGCAGTCATACGAGCATGTCCCTCACAGGAGCGAACTAGAGCTTGCAGTGGTCGAACCTACGCCAATCCAGAGGTATGTCTCATTTCGTCGGCATGGTCTACGTTGTAGTGACGAATTCGCAGGCCACGACCTGCCCCTGCTAATCCGGCGTGGGAGCTCTTGCGGCTATGGAACGAGTTCCAGGCGGAGAAGAGCCGGAGAAGAGCCTGGGAGAAGGAACACGAGGCTAGGCTCACTCGTATCCAGCAGGAGAATGAAGGAAGGTTACAAACCATGCAAGAAGAGATTGATTCACTCAAGGGGTCCATCCGGCACTTGAAATCAGTGTCGACCCCGCCCGCTGCATCCCAAAACGCAGCACCCGAACCCACTCACGACTCCACCCCGTTCCAGGATCTCCCTCAGGACCATCTCTCTAACCAGGATACGCCACACCCTTTGTTCGTCCAAGGATCTTCCACGAATCCTACTCCTTATCAAGGGAATGAAATATTGGATGACCTCGCCGAAGTGGATGGCAACCTGACGTATACGCGCAAGAGGACCGCTTCTCCGCCTTCCGGCGATGACGAGAGCTCAGATTACGATGGACAGCCCCTCGATACCCCGAGACCGAACAAGCGCATCAACGGCCATGATACTCGCCGTTTAACAATACAGGTATGGAGGGCGGCATTCGGTCCTCCGAGTTTATCGCTAATTGTTACACTGCCTGAGTAGCACGTAATGCGGTCCCACCTTAACAAACTCATGGCTATAACTGAGGATGGTCCCCTTCCCGCAAACCATATCGAGGGCGCACCATTAACCGATGATGAACCCGTCCGCTTTATTTGGGCGAGGACCGTCAAACAGTCCCAACACAATGCACGGATGAAGAAACGCGTTATAAACGACCTCATCGGGTCCAAAGAGCTTTACGAGCACGTCCCTCAGGAAGAATTCAAAGCGGAGAATTTGGACACTGTGTTTGATCAGACGTTCTCGACGTTGAGGAGTAAATACAAGGCCCAAACTGATGCCAATGTCGCACAGAGGAGGAAGGAGAAGGAGATCAATAAGATGATCAAGACTCGGCGGAATAATCGCAAGCGTGCGGTGAGTGGTTTGGTCCTCGCGTAATTTCGGGGTAGGCGAACTTATCAGGCAACCAGAAGTTGGAATTGCGCAGTGCCTGTCGCGAGAAAACCGAATCTTATTCTCACCCTGCTTTCGATGGGGCTTTCCAGTTGGAATGCATGTCTTCGGAGGAGTCCGAGGACGGTTCTGCTCCCAGGGATCAACGGTCGAGCGGCCGAGCACCAAAGTCAGCGATCCTTCGTGTACGGGGTCTCGGTTGGCGAAGCTCTCGACTTGTTACGCTGTTCCGTATCCTGGACGAAGCTGGGCAGAACGACCCCGCACTCAGCTCAACTCTCCCCCGCGGGGACAAGGGCAAGCAGAAGATGACGGGGGAAATGAAAGATACGAACAAAGCTGGGACCCTCGTTCTCCCTCCTAAAGGCGTCTCCACGTGGATGATCAGTAGGAGGTGGCTGAGGCGTGCGAGTATAGTCCACGGGAATTTGGGTAGTCTCCTGGGCGGGTTGATCGTTGAGCATCCTGGGTTCGATTGGCGGGCGGGGACGGTGATGTTGGGACACGGGAGTGAGACAGAGGAAGAACCGAGGTACCGCATGCAGTATAATAATTCATCTAGTAGTCTACAGTTCGCTTTAGCACACCCGTAGCTTTAATATTCGTACAATTACCACCACCGACGACCAGCGCCAAAGGCTTTGGACAACAAGACCAAACAACCACCCTCGGAGATCGGAACGCGTCAGCTTTCTCGCCTCACCACTCGATTACGCGGTCCACGCTCCATTACACAAATTTGCGCCGCAGCTCTCGACTATGGACCCAGGGGACATTGGAAGCTTGATGGGTCAGGTCCCTGGTGCCAGGGGAGGTGCCCACGGTGGTGCAGAGGTCACTATGCCCGATAAGTTAGTGATCTATGTTTTCTTTGCTCGAAAGACCCGAACCCGACCGCTTTCTTATAGTGGAGAGGTTGTGCACATATCTTCGCTTGCTCTCCTTAAGGTCCGTCCTACTTGGTAGTTCTTCCTCATCCGTTCTCATGCGGACTGCAGATGTTAAAACATGGCCGAGCCGGAGTGCCAATGGAGGTCATGGGTCTCATGCTGGGCGAATTCGTGGACGACTACACCGTTCAAGTTATCGATGTCTTCGCGATGCCTCAATCCGGGACAACGGTCTCCGTCGAATCCGTCGATCACGTTTTCCAGACGAAAATGCTCGAAATGTTGAAACAAACCGGACGGCCGGAATCCGTAGTTGGGTGGTATCACTCCCATCCAGGATTCGGCTGTTGGTTGTCGAGCGTTGATATCAACACCCAACAGTCATTCGAATCCCTCACCTCCCGTTCGGTCGCGGTCGTGATCGACCCCATTCAATCGGTCAAAGGAAAGGTTGTCATTGATGCTTTCAGGCTCATCAATCCACATACGGTCCTCGCCGGTCAGGAGCCTCGCCAAACAACATCTAACATCGGACATATCAACAAACCCAGCATCCAAGCCTTGATTCACGGGCTGAACAGGCACTATTACTCGATCGCCGTGAACTACAGGAAGACGGAGCTGGAACAGGCGATGCTGATGAATCTGCACAAGAGGAACTGGACGGAGGGTCTGAGGTTACGGGACTTCAAGGGACACCAGGAAAACAACGAGAAGGCGATCAAGGTCGGTCGAAGCGGAACCCCCATTTAACTTTCTGATTTGATGAACTTTTTGCGGGATTAGGCGATGCTGTCCCTGTCGGAAGCGTACAACAAGTCGGTTCAGGAAGAATCAACGTTGTCGGCGGAGCAGCTCAAGACGCGGCACGTCGGGAAACAAGACCCGAAACGTCATCTCGAGGAAGCGGTGGAAAAAGCGATGGGAGACCAGGTGGTCCAGAATCTTGGGACGATGTTGCTCGCGGAGCTGTAATTGCAATGCCACGTTTTTTCGATCTGAGGTTGTCTCGGGTGATACGGCCGGGTTCCTCCTGACCATGGGACCTCACAATTTGAATTTCTTGGTCAATACGCATTACGGGGTTTTGTTTGCGGTTGAGCGAATGATGGAATTGCGACCGACCGGAATTAATGTCAGCTAAAACAGTAAGTAAGTCTATGCAAGGAACGGGGGTCTGGTCACTGGGTCAGCGTCGTGATGCTGACTGGAGGTGGGAAGTGTCTGAAACGTACTGAATCCGTGACAAAGATACGCCGTTTCGAAAGCGGCCTAGTTTACGGCCCTAGAGTTTTGGTTTCCTTGAATGGAGAGGGATGATTCCCATCATCTTAGCTCTCCTGATGGCCTTGCTGAGCCTTCGTTGGGACCGCCATGTGAGCTGAGTGTCTGCCCTGCTTACGACACGTCCCATATCGGTCACGAAGTGGGAGAGGAGGGTAGGGTTGAAGGACTCCCGGAGTGGATCGATACCGAGCTGGTGGAAGACGTCCTTACGACGGGATTCTTTAGCGGACGGACCGAGATAAGGACGCTTGAGGATGATGGGCTTTTTTGTCCGACCCTTCATCGTGAAGGTCCCTGGGGTGACAGGCTGACCGGAAGACGTGAGTTACCGTCCCCACACAGGGAACGAGCTAACCTTGTACAGTTGGGAATCCTTGAGCATTCCATCCGCCCATGTCCTCAAGCTCGCTGTGGGGCGGCGGTTGGTTCTCCGGGAGGGTGAATGTCGCGTAGAGAATCACGCACATGCAGGGAATTGCTGGATCTCGAGTTCCGCCTCTTCTTCCAGGCGCGACTGGGTCTCCTCCACCAGGTCTGTGAGCTCTTGGATGGAATCTGGGCGCGCGGCGTTTGGCCGAGCGGTCGAGAATGCGCGAACAGGGTTTACCCTGAAGGGGGAGACGCGACGGAAGAGGGCGAGCATTGAAGTGGGTGTTGTCGAGAGGGAACAATACGGATCAAAGCAAGTCAGACCGAGACTGAACCCAGGTCGCCAACTCAGAATTTATTCGTATTTTTACCTGCCGTTGATAGCGGTGTGGGCGGCGTTGAGGTGATTTAGAGGTGGGGAGGGGAATAAAAGAAAAAGAAAAAGAAATCCGGGGCGGCATCTGAATCAGCCATCACCTCCAGAAAGGTTACTGTTCTCGCTCCCACTTGCTCCTCCTTACCCTCCTCCCTCACCGTTATGCCCATCCTCCGAATGCTACGCCTCTGATTGTTTTTTGTCGTCGTCTGCTATCGATTCCATCTTCTCTCTTCGTCATGGCAGACTCCGTTTCTCCTCGTCGACAACCCCCGTCCCCCCTCGTCTTCTCCCCGGAGTCAGTCCTCCCCCCGATTCCAATCAAACACTCCGTCCAGCCCACCCCCAGCACCTCCCGCTCGGACACCGTCTCTATGCCCTTTGTCAAGCGTCATGTCACCCGTAGACTAAAGAACGCCAAACAGGAATGCGACAAGGAGCTCCAGCGTGTTATCAACTTCATCACCGCCTTCTTCGAGGAAAAACTGAGAGAAACTTCGGAGGTGGATCAGCCCCAGGATGACCGTGACTTTCGTGGGAGGCCCCGCGATGTGTCCACTCGTCGTGGCTCTGATACCCTCAAGGAACCCTTCACCTTCCAGCCTGCCGATCTCCGTAGCGCCCTGGCGAGTTCCGATGCCGATGCCGATGCTAGTTCTGACGGTGGATACGAAGCTGAGCTAGAGTATCCCCGTTATGGCGCCTCTCGCCAACGTGCGTCTCTAGAGGAGTCCCCTGCTGCTCAAGATTCCAAGCTGACCAATTGGTCTTCATCCCCCGGTCTACTCACAGCATCCACCTCATCAAGTCCCGCTTCACTACGACGGCAGAACACCCTGCCTAAAGAAAGACGGGACATCGGTAACCCCCCTTCCTCCGAAACTACCAGCCCCAAGAAACCTCCCCCCGTAAGCTCCCCTCCGATCGCCTGGTCGAACTCTGGTGGGTCCGCCGTCTCCCGCAGGCTTTCGAGGAGCATACACATCCCCGTGCGACCCGCAAGGTCCGGGCAAAGTTCTAGATCCGCATCACGCTCTCGATCCCCGCTTCCTAGACCCACACACGAGGAGCTCAAACACCGGCGGTCCTCTCGCATCCTCATCGATGACCCCGTGGACCCGATCATGTCGACCCTTTACGAGATCATTGCCGTCGCGACAGACGTGATAGAGATGAGCGTCAATCAACTTACCGCACAGCCGAAGATTTGCGAACAGTTCGTTCAGCGGATTCAAAATATCGGTCGCGCTTGGGATGAACACCCTGACTGGCATGGCAGGAATTGGTACGTTCAAGTCCTCTTGTCCATCGCCTCTCTCAGTCGCGTCGTGGAATGGTGGGAGGCCGAGAGGCAGTTCTGGAACTTCGACGAGAAAAGGGAGGAGGAACAGGACGAGCCGCTCATCTTCGTCATGAAACCCGCATACGAGTCGACAGGCGGCAAACAAGGAGAGACACCACCGGCCGGCGTCAAGGATCCCTACAAACTCTCGACAGATGAGGATAGCAAGCTGAGGATCACACGGCCTCCCAGTCTCGGCAAACGACAGAGGAACGAAGCTGCCAGGGAACCCGCGCTTTCTTCAACAACCACAACCCCCCAAAGACCTGGCCCCACAGACAAGGGGGACAGTGGTGGGACGCCTTCCAAATTTATGGATACCACGGAGTCGGCGCGCGTCCTCGCTACAGAGAGACTGAGATTACAGGCGGAGAAGGCCCAGAATCAGAACATGGTGATGGAGCTTAGTCTGGACGGGGATCACATCCTGTGGATCAACTATGCTTGGGAGAACGTTGTAGGGTGAGTTCCATCTCTCTTATACGATGCGTTGGCGCTGCTTTGCTGACCTTTGCCCCACTCTTCCTTGTTTTGGCTGTATTGTTGTTATCCCCTGCCGGTTTGATGGTTATGCAGAACGGATCCTGAGGAACTCCAAGGAACCAGGATATCACATTTGTTGTCTCCTCCCGACTGGAATGTCTTCCGGGACGCCACCCAGCGGTTGCAGGAAGACGATTCTCACACCGTTGAAGTTCGATTCAAACTTCAGGTAGAGCCGGACGACGAAAGGGATTACCCAATCATACGCACTATGGAGGGTAAAGGCATGCTAATGATCGACCGTGACGACGCACAACCGTCGCACACGATGTGGGTTATCAAACCTGTCACCCTTTTCCCTATCGACACGACGGTCCCCCCCGTCCAAGTGGAAACTGGCGAAGTTGGCGAAGAACCCCTTTCTACCCCCGCCGCTGGCTTTGCCACTCGAAAGCTATCCGAACCCGTGACACCATTCCCCCTCGCCCGACCCATCAACATATCCCTGATCTTGTGTAGAATATGCGAGTGCAATGTACCCCAGTGGTTCTTCGAGAAACACAACGAGACATGTGTGGAGGTCCATCGACTGGAGGCGGAGATCGCGGATTGCAACGAGTCGGTGACGGAGTTGAGGAACACGATACGTGACCTTGCTACTGCGCTTGATAGGTCTTCCCCTGCCCAGATTCCGGAGTATCGCGGCGTGCCGATCTTCACACCACAGGGTTCATCCGGGTCTAGTTCACCTCTGCAGATGTTTAGGGCACCGCTTAAGATGCAGAAGATGGGAGTCAAGAGGATGCAGCGGCAGCTCCTCGAGAAGTTGGATGATATCCTCCAAGTCGCTTTGGAGATCTCGATCCCCGCTTTACGTCAAGAAGAGAGCAAGGAGCCTATCGAACGACAGCGGCTACTTTCCCCAAGCTCGGAACGCAAGATCACCCAGTTGAGGACGTGGAGCAAGCCTACGATAGAGGACGTCGCCTTGACGCAGTTGGCCGACGACGTGGAGAGAGTGATGAGACAGAAGGTGGATAATGTGATCAGGATGCAGAATGTGATGAGATACGAAGAGAAGGTCAGGCAGGAGTGGGAGGTCAAGATCGAGGAGGTCCTCAGCGAACTCGGCGAGAGGGAAGGGTTAGGTGATGTGGACGAAGATGACGAGAGCGAAGGTGAGGAGAGCGACGAGGCGGGCGAGGAAACCTCAGGTGAAACTCCTCTCGAACCCCCTGCCTACGTGGGAGTCGGGCTGACCGGGAAGGATGATGATGGTGATCACTCGAGCACTGCGTCGGAGTATGGAGACAAGAAGGATGGGAGGTCCTCCGACGGACCCACAACGGACCCCACTCCGATAGGATCGTCATCTCCTGCTCTCTCAATTGTGGGTCAAAGGCACGAACCACACCGATCGGGTTGGGCCCAGATCCATGCGACGCGACCATCTACTCCCTCCTCGGTATCCTCTCCTTTGGCCCTGGCGATCCCAATCACTGCTTCATTACACACGGACGACATTCCACCTTTGAACGACTTGACTGAACCTGCAACCATATTGAGCAAGTCACCGCAGAGCTTATTACCTATTTCAGGAGGGATGCATCCCAGCCCCGTCCTTTCCCCCATGATGGCGCCACCAGATCCTCCGGGGAGGAAAGGACACTGCAGGAGGCCATCCATGATACAACCGGTTGCCACACCTGTAGTCGGATCGAATGGCCAACCTCTCTCTCCTCGTCTCCCTTCCTCTGCTCCTCTTTCAAGGACCACCCCGACTTCGATTAAGGATTTTGAGATTATCAAACCAATCAGCAAGGGTGCGTTTGGATCTGTGTTTTTGGCTAGGAAGAAGGCCACCGGCGACTATTTTGCTATCAAGGTTCTCAAGAAGGCGGACATGATTGCGAAGAATCAGATAACAAACGTGAAGGCCGAGCGGATGATCCTTATGCAGCAGGCCGAGTCCCCGTTCGTGGCCAAGTTGTACTGGACATTCCAGAGCAAGGAGAACCTGTATCTCGTGATGGAGTATTTGAACGGTGGAGATTGCGCGGCCTTGATCAAGAGTTTGGGCTCGTTGCCGGAGGAGTGGACCAAGAACTACATTGCGGAGGTCGTACTTGGCCTGGAGTACTTGCACCAACGGGGTGTGGTTCACCGGTGAGCCCTGATTCACAAAAAGGCTGGATCTACGAATATAGACTCACCTTCGCCCGGGCCTATAGTGACTTGAAGCCAGATAACCTGCTCATCGACCAACATGGACACCTTAAGCTCACGGACTTTGGCCTGAGCCGAATCGGTCTGTTAGGCCGCCAAACGCGTGAGGGTGATGTGCTGTCCGAGCGTGGACTTCGTCATCGGACTCGCTACAGTCCAAATTCACGACCCCCATCAATCGACGCAGCGTATATGACTCATACGTCACATACCTCGGAGATTGGAGGTTCGTATTTTAACCCTCGCCCACCGTCAGGGCCGAGGATGGCTCCCTCGCCTTACATAGCCCCCATAGATGACATCTCCGAGTCGAGCGGATCTGAATCTGTGTCTGGGTTGTTCTCCCGCCGCGGTGGCTCCGTGACCGTCCAGCCATCTCACCCGAGCAACTATCGTTCGAACGACAGCCCACTGCAGAGTTTCGCGTCGGAGTTGACGAACGAGCTAAGGCAACACGCCAGCTCCCTCGCGTCGAGCACGAACACCCCGTCGTTGACTTCTGGGACTCCGCCGATGGAGAAGGGTTTCGTGGGGACGCCTGATTACCTTGCTCCTGAGACGATCTTGGGTTTGAGGGGAGACGACGCCGCCGTCGATTGGGTCTGTTTTCCTACCCTTCCACATGGACAGTACATCGTTTACTGACCTTGAACGTATCTTAGTGGGCTTTGGGCGTCATTACCTACGAGTTCCTCTATGGTATCCCTCCTTTCCACGCTGATGCTCCGGAAAAGGTGTTTGAGAACATCCTTTCGGGACACATCGAGTGGCACGAAGAATTCGTGGAGGTTTCTCCCGAGGCACACGACTTTATGCAAAGTTTGATGTCGCTAGATCCTGCTCAGCGCCTCGGAGCAGATGGCGCAAATGAGGTCAAGAACCACCCGTTCTTCAGCGATATCAGCTGGGATTCTGTCACCACTTCCGAAGCCGCGTTCATCCCACAAGTCACTGACGCCGAATCCACGGATTACTTCGACCCCCGCGGAGCCGTTTTGCAGATCTTCAACGACGAGGAGCCGCCCTCGCTGTTGGCTGGGGCGATTCACAAGGCGGGCACCGTCCCATCTACCCTCTATGCCCCGGTCCCCGCTTCCGCCACGGTCCCCGTTCCTATCATGATGAACAGGGAAGCTGTTTCCTCACCCCCCGATGACTTTGGAACGTTCAGCTTCAAGAATCTGCCAGTTTTGAAGCAGGCCAATGACGAGGTGATCAGGAAGCTCAAGACAGATCAAATGGCCCCGATCTCACAGGGCTTGGCTGAGCCTGGGGTTCACAACCGCCGGCGAAGCCTCTCGCAACGGATGAAGAAACCCCCAGGGAACGTAGTTACCAGTAGCATCGACACTTCCAAAGGGCCTCCTACGAATCCTCCTTCACCCGCTACTTCCACGTCTTCGATCGCCTCCTCTCCGTCAAGGGCGAATTCTATACAGGGAAGTGGGAATCACGTTCGCAAACCATCCGAGCTTGGAGCTGTTGAGCGGTTCAAACAGAGCCAGGTGGATGGAGACCTGGTACGGAGGAATTCGATGCCCAGTCGGTTACGCACCGCGTCCGTTTCTACCAGCGGAGACGACTCTACGCCCGGGTCCTATCCGGCATCCGTTGCAACCTCGTCATTCCCTGAAGTCAACACGCCTCCTTCCTCGGTGGCGTCGATCGATTTGAAGCGAGGGCCAGATCCGAACGATCGAGCTGTGACGTGTCTACTCGCAGAGGATAACCCAATTACAGCCAAGATCATCGAGACATTGTTGAGTCGCCTTGGGTGTAGAGTCGTGGTTGTAGCCGACGGATCCGAGGCGATTAGCGTTGCGATGGGCGACATCAGTAAGTTATTGGGGTCCACACCTCACTTGGGAACATGGGCTGACACTTTCCCCCAGAATTCGATTGCATTCTCATGGATTTGCATATGCCAATAGTTGATGGTGAAGGTGCTGCAAGGTACATCAAAAGCACTAACAACAAAAACGCAACCACTCCGATAATAGCCGTTAGTGCCTACAGCGGGTCAGATATGGAAGCGAGCAACCTGTTCGCGGCCTCTCTGGCGAAACCGCTGCAAAAGGCGGATCTTGTGGCTGCGATGCGCCAACTTGGATTCAAAACGACTCACGCTCACGAACGCGGTGCTGTGCAGAAGGTCGTTCGGTAACTTGTACAAATTCTTCCTTCGTCTTTTGTGGTCACCCCTTTTTCCTTGCGCGATTCCACCCATGTACAATTTTTTTATGCCGGGATTATGTTCTATAGCTTCGTGTTTGCCTTTCCACTCCCCATTCATTTATTCGTTCCCCGACGTCGGCCCTCCAAACCGTTTCCCACTCTCGCCTTACCCTACGCAGCCCCCGCCGACGTCTATCCGGATCCCTCTCATATAACATCAAGCTCGACAACTCACACCTCACACTGCATGCATATCCTTTCGCGGCTTTCGCTGCCCCTTTCCGCCCCCCCC
>Ga0307509_10002128_pt1 | contig 32593 bp, 29 predicted proteins | sample 10_EM_MG_FD_202245 | JGI IMG/M metagenome (GOLD analysis project Ga0307509, IMG submission 202245) | Populus trichocarpa ectomycorrhiza microbial communities from riparian zone in the Pacific Northwest, United States - 10_EM | ecosystem: Host-associated > Plants > Roots > Unclassified | place...
CTCGATGCTCTTCGTTCGGTCGCTCCCCTCTCTCGTGAGGGTGACGGTGCTGAAGCCTCTTCTCCTCTTCGTGAGGAGGTGGCTGATGAAGTGGCGGTGCTCGCCCCGGTGGCTGAGCCTGCTGCGCCTACGGTGGCGTCCCTCGGGGCGCATGTGGAGGCGTTGACGGTGACTACTGTGGCTTCCGCTGTCGTGGCGCAGGAGCCTGAGCCCGGTGTGGCTGAGCCAGTGTTACCGGTGGTGGAACAGGTTGAACGGTCGCCGTCGGCTGATGGGACAGTTGCCGAACGTCGCCCGCGTCGTGTGCGTTGGGTGGACGATGAGGCTGGCGTGGCTTCTCGGAAGGCTCGGGTGATTGAGGTTGTTTCCTCGTCGCCTCCTCCGGTTCCTGCCGGTCATTGTGGTTCTCCGGTGGCTTCGGCTGCTGGGGGGGTAGGGTCCGATCGTCATGCTCGTGATCCTGGTTTCGTTACCGTCGGCCGTGGTCGGCGTCGGAAAGGGCGTGGTGGGCGCCATTAAGATTGTGTTGGGTTTCCTTTGTCGTATTTGCGTGACCGGTTTGCCGGAGTGTGGGCTTGGTTGTGGCTATGACCTCGCTTGCGGTAGTGATTTGGTGGATGGCTATTGGAGGTGGATTTACTTTGTTCGTACCCTAGTTGGGTGGTTTATTATGTGATTCCCGTGTGCTGGCCGGATACTCGGACTTCGGTCTACGAATCGCACGGGTGGTACTTTTCCAGATGTACTGCGGGCTAGGCGGGGTTGGGACTGGCGTACTCCTTGGAACGTACTGCAGTATGGTTGTGCAAGCCCGGATAGGTAGTCGCTCCATTAGCTTATAGTTATAAATAAAGATATTGAACTCCTCTATTTTCCCTCCAAGTGCAATTTGCACTTTCAGAAACACCACATACACTATCTCGAGACTTCCGCGTAACGTGACCTGTCAGGTTACACGAATACCATATGGATCCCACGGCCCTACCTTTTGGCTCGGCTCGTCGAGGCAAAGGGAAAGGAAAGAAGACGAATCCGCCACCACCTGCAGGTGCTAGGAGTGCCACCCACGAAGGAGCTCCTACCCTATCCCCGATTTTCATGCCTCAAGGCCCCCCTTCGCTTAAGCGACCAAGAAGCACCACAGTCTCAAGCCTGCCACATATTGATGAACAATACTTGAGAGACGCCCCCCCTAGCGCTTACTTTTTGAATCTTTTTCATAAGATCAACCTGGAGCTGGAAATTGGGGCAACAACAGCCAACAAAGATACGGTGGTCATGATCGAAATGATCCACCAGATCCATAAAGACTACAGGTCGGCTATCGATGCGCTTAGCGAACAGATCGAGGCCCTTACGGAGGAACTAGCCAACACCAAGGAGGCTACCCCCCAGCCAGATACCCCTACCCCCATACCCTTCCCACTCCCCACAGTAGCTCCTTCTTCAGCTACTACTTCCAGTATCCGCCCCCCTCCCCTTCCCGTGGCTGCCCAACCCAAGAGCTGGGCCACTGTGGCCAAGAACGGCAGGAAAGAGAAAACTACCATGGCTGCCAGGGCTACTCAGGCCCCGACAAAGTCCAACACCAATAGACCCCAACCAAAGAAGGGGCTCACCGCCAGGGAACGCCGCCTCGTCATCAAACGAGAGGGCGAACCGCTTGACACCAACGCCCTAGACCTCAGAGATGACATCAACCAGGCGCTAGCTGCAACCTATGTACAGACTGTCTCCCTCCGGGGGAACACTGTCACCCTCACCACCATGGAATCGGTCAAGGCTGCCTCGTATAACAGCAAGGTGGGAACGTTTCTACACCTGATACCGGGTACTATTAGTGTCCACCTGGACGCCCCCGTGTCACACATCTTGGTGCACGGAATCCCCACCTTGAAGACCCTGGCCGAAATCGCCAACAAACTCACTACTTACAACACCGGACTGTCACTTACTGAACAACCCAGATGGCTGACCACCAACGACGCTAGGGCTGGTAAAACCGCCTCTACAGTTGTAATCAACATTACAGGCCCCAGAGCAGCAGACTACGTCGGCAAACGCTTGGCTGCTTTTTCAACAACTTATAGGACTGAACGCCGGTTGCGTTTCAATTCCCACACCCAGTGTTCCAACTGCCATGGCTATGGACATCATAACAACAAATGCACCAACCCAGCTTCATGCCGGTGGTGTGCTTCCCCACACCCTACTGGGGGCCATACCTGCCCTACCGCTACCTGTCGTATCCGCGGCCGCCCCTGCAACCATACCGTACTCAGGTGTGTGAATTGCAAGGGCCCACACGACGCCCATACCACGAGCTGCCCCTCCCACCCTAAGAAGCCTGAAGAAAAAGGATCAGACGGAGACGAGGAGGAAATGACCACTTGATAATTATGATTTTTGTTATAGTTATTACGTAGACTTTGATTCTACACTTTTATTTGTCAAGAAGATGGTGATGGAGTTTCTTTTGTTTTATTAAGGTTTTTCTAGGCCATACTTAAGGGTGCATGCCGGAGTTTTCCTGTAGTTAAATACGAAATAAACTCAAAGGATTTTACAAAAAATAGAAAAAAATTAGACCCATCAGACCCCCGAAAAAATAGTTTGACAAAGCGCGGAAACCGAGTTAGAATGGCAAAGGGAAGTGGGGAATTGGAATCCACTTTCGATCACAAAGAAGGGGGTTGCATTTTATTAAATGAGTCGGCCGTTAACTAGTAGTCTCTTCTAAGGGACAGAGGCTCTTGCCTTGCCGCTTGAGACACACGTCCGAGATGCTCAGAATGGAACTCACGGAGGTGTCTGCACAGCAGTTCTTACGCCTCGGATTACTCCCTGCATTACATCAGCTCAAGTCTTATGCATTTATGTTCGGATGTAAGGACACAAAATCCTTTATGGAAAGCGCTAACATGGGTATCATAGCTTTAATCCTGCCAAGAAGGAGTGCAAGAAGACTTGTTATGCGTGCGTGACGGTGGATTACGGCAATGACGCTTCTCCATTGAAGCCTTCCTGGGGAACTCTCTCAGGGATATTTTTTGCAATTACGATTGCTAATTTCTTACTTGATTGATGATTTCCTCCTTTTATTTCATCTATCCTTCCATTCATCCCCCCTCTTTCTTTTTTTCTTTCGTCCCTTCAGAGAATGCACGAGCATGTGAGGTTAATTTTGTGAAAGCACATTACATCGAGTGATCAATCATGATCGCACATAGCAAGACATGAATGAGTTACCGTAAGAACTCAAATAATTAGACCTCACGCTAGCACATTAGAGTTGCCTTTGCTGATAAGATCAGGCTCTTTTTTCTTTTCTTTTGTCTGAAGCTCTGAGGGGGTCAGTTTTCGCTGTGCGCAGTTGCGTACTCTCGTTCTATGTATACGCTTGTGAGTTTGTCATGTACCAGAGCCCGCTACCTCCCCTCTACTTCCCCTCCCCCTCCTTAACGTACGCAAAACAATTATTGTCCCCCACAAGATAACAAACAAATCATCTCGCTTCACACCGCCTTTTATCCCCACACCCACGCCATCAAAGCACCCCCTTACCAAATAGCAAACCTACCCCCCCGCTTCACACCTCCTTCCACCCACCACCGCATCGCAACCAAAGCACCCCCCCACAAAATAACAATCCCTCCATCTTGCCCCCCCACCTCCTTTTACACCAGACCACCAATCAGCCAAAGCATTCCCCTATCATGTCTGGTGCTAGCGGAATCATCACTGGTGGAGCTCAGGGGGAAACGGACTGTAACGCACAGGGCCTACGCAACGGAGATTTGGGGGTTATTGAGGCAGCAAGGGCAGTGTGGGGTTCAATTGGTAGAGCGTGTGTTGGGAAATCCGCCGCGGTTGGCTGGGCGGCCTTGCTCCTGCACGGTGCAACTATCCAAACGAGTGATGTGGATGTTGGGATCACGGAGGAGTCACTAGATGCTTTTGAGAGGGCTGCCCGAATGGATCCCCGGTTTACTGAATACCCGTGCGGTTGGGAGTACACCATCTCTTTTGGCTTCAAAGTTGGCGTGGACTTTATGCAGATAGGGGGCGGATGCCTCCACCAACTAAACGGATATTGCCTAGACGACGATGTACCGGTAGCAACGAACGCTAACAGACCTCGCCCTCAGCAAAAGTATTGCCTAGATCGACAAGCAAAAAGCCAAAGATTTCGACGGTCTCCAGTACGCAGTAGAAGAAATGGTATGAAAAGGGCAAAATTTTAAAGGATTAGCTGAGAACGAGCGGGACGTTTTAGATTGCATCCTCGACGGTCTTGATTGCCGGGGCGGAGGGAGATTGCTCGGGGCTGTCAGGGCCCTTCTGTGAGCGGGGTATTGCACCTGCTTAGTTCGGACTTGTGATATGTGGTTATGGCCTAGGCTGGTAGAGGAATAGACTTGAACCCAAGCGTTTGTTATTATATGATATAAATGATCGTCTAACTAGCGTTTTCGTTTGGTTGTTGAGCGCCGAGGTATAACCTAATAGAATGAGGAACATTAAGACTTGAAAGTTATGATATCATAGTAGATTCCTTTCTAGGGGCTTAGGGATAAGAATAAAGTCTCCGGATGGTTAGACTAGGTCTAGACTCTAGCGTAGGATGGGCGGTTAAGGGGGTGGGCGTATCTCGCAGAATGGGGACGCAAAAAAAAAGAGGAGCCTTATGATGCTTTTTTGCTCCCACTGTTAAGTTGGCAATACCTAAGACGGAATCTCTTTGAAGAAAATATGGGGGATGGGATCACAACTGATATTCTACAGGAATTGGTTTCAGCATGGGAGGGGTGACAGATGCTGGTACTTTTCCTGATGCTGGGCTCCTGTGCCATGCATTCCTCACACCCATTCTAACTGCATTGCCCTATCATAGCGCTACTATCTAGTAAATAGCGCATGGATAGAGTGAGCAGATCAACCTTGCACTTAGAAGGGATGTAGGGAAAGTATGGTCATAAATTTCTTTATCTCCGGTATTCTAAGCTCACAGAAGGGCGGGAGTAAGGGTGAAACACGACAGGCGCATCCTGATCTCCCTGTAGACCATGGTACAGATCTTTGCTCCCCGCACATACCCGGGTTGAAGGGAAAACATATTCCGGGAACCCCCCTAAATGACGATAGCTCCAGAATAATCCTGAGTCTTCTCCGGCGTTCCTAAAACTCCCATAACTCCAACACATCGGTCTTATGTTTGATACGTGGCCATGTTACTTTAGCTAGAGAATACCGTAAAAACTCTTGCGATTGGAGACGAGCAGGAGACAGCGAATTACAAGAGTTATTACGGTATTTAGCTATATCATAACTTGAATTTTGCTAGTATCATACGGAGTAGATTAATAGTCTGGGAAATAAGACGACATGGTTTAGACGCTACCACAGGAATGGGAGCTGATCTCTTTGAGCATGTTTGGTGCAACTGCACATCGTAAAGGTGGCGAACAGGGATTAATTATGATAATATTATTATTATCATATTATGATACGAGCAATCTTTTGTAAACCCTAACCTTGGCGAATCCACTTTCCCCTATGAAGTATCATACCCCTCTTCGTCACCCGCCCAGTCTCGTCGTGCCCCCAGTAAAAACTGTATCATAATGGATTCCGCGACTTCGCCCCGGCACCACACCGGGAGTCCGCGCCTCGCGAATCTACCACCGGGGGTTGTGTGAGGCTCAATCCAACATCTGCCAAGACTTTTCACTCAGACCTGGCTGGCAGATCAAGCCTAAGGTCAGATCTCCTGATATCATCAGCGAAGACACCTCTACTTCTTTACTAATCTTTCAGCCAGGGAATATAACATTAAAGAGATGGCTATCAAAAAAAAATCAAAAAAAACATTGCGGTGGATGGGGATTGTGGGACACAATAATATGTTAACTGGGGGGAGAAGGCGTTGGTGGAGGAGAAATTGCTTTAAGAAGCAATAATCATTCATATAATCGCGCCCAAGCCCAGAGTTTCATCTCCTTTGGCAGTCCAGTTCCCTCTAGAGGGTGGCAATTATTCACCATCCCTTTCTTTGCTCTTGCTATCATAATAATATTATGATACCGTGCGAGGACAGGAACCTATTAACCGGAACAGACAGCGGTATCATATATTAGGTCAGCTAACCTTAGATAACCGTTGCATAACTTCGTATTATGATACCGAGCACTGTGCAAGTATTCTGGTTCCTCCCTAGAATATGCGGTATCTGAGCCGCTCTGGTTTTTTAATCACGGCCGGGCTGCTTGGCGATTCAGAAAGTATTCGGATGACCTGGCGCCATTGCTCGGCCGCCTAGGTGTATGGTGAGGGAACTCTGTAGTCGGAGCGGGCGGACATTCATCTTGGGTATTAACAGTAGGTTAAAATGCCAAGACTGGCATCACTTACAGGTTAATGCATTGGCAAATATCAATTAACTGGCCTCTCCATGGAAGTTAACTGTAATTAACCTATTGCGGACATTCATCTTTTTTCCCCCAAAATTTTAAACATTTTAATCCCTTATATCTCCATGAAAACTTGAGATATTTCTATTTTCTCTCTATTAGTGTATAGAGAATCACCCAATCTATCACCTAATAGAGCCATAATTCTCATTAGACTGGTGGTTGAAAATCCTTTGGTGGTTGAAGACCGGCCATATTTTCTTGGCGAAGCACTCCGGCTACAGAGTTCCCTCACCATACTGTACCGTACTCGAGTATGCTGGGACATCCTGGTGCCAATTTATCCCAATACTTTACGTATACTGTAGCCGGTGATGCCGTCTTGGCATGTGTGTGCTAAGAGAGCCCGACGCCCCCCTAATTAATTATGCCTCTGCCGCAACGTCCCCACCGTAGTCTGTAACCCTAAAAACTGGAATAAATTGGGCATGGCTCTAGGACGTCCAGAATTTCCCCTTTGGATTAGGGGGGATAAAACACACCGAGAAGATTCTCTTTCACCCCTCACTTGAGACAACGGACTTTACTAGGAGAGGCAGCTCCAACGTCTTAGCGTGATGTCCAATTATTATTTCGATCTTTTTACAGTATCCAGCTCTGATAAATTCATTTTCCGGTAGAGCGGAACCACGAAGTTAACAGAATGTGATGGAATAATCTGTTTGCTTCATTCACTCTTTATCGTCACGATCCTCGCCCTTTCCATGAATTTTTCCTAATTACCAATCTAGATATTTGTATGATACCGTGCCGTGCCGTGCCCACCTCGACCCCTTCCTGACTATGATATATCAAAACTTCCCAACCGTGACAGCAAACCACCGTAATTTATTGACTACCATATCGCGAACTATCCCAAGACCAAAAGAACCTCGTGACATGTATTGTGCGGTAAAGAAGGAAAGAAAAGAAAAAAAAATGTAGACCTCTCGAAGTATGGTATGATGAAATTGTGAGAAAAAGTAGCATGCATGTTGTTGGTAAGAACGGATATTTTGAAAAATTGAAGGAAAAAAAGCAAACGAGATGTAAAAATGGAAAGAAGAAAGAAATGAATATAGCATTTGCAAACTCAAGCAGCTTCAAAAAGGGGGAAGGGGATTCAAAAGGAAAAAAAAACAAAACTTGGTGGAATGTACCAGCATGATTCCATGAGTAAGAAATACAAAAACATAGATACTCACTGAAAATTGTCAACAAGAAAGAAAGATAGAGATCAGAACGAAAGAAAGAAAACCCGCACAAGAAATGGAGTGTGAAAAACCTGCTACAATTGAAATGTATCACCGAACATCCGCCTTCAGATTAGCTCAAACGACTTCAACTGCCCACTAATATTCCAAAATTTGGGTTAGCTATAGAGCTCACTTCACAAGGGGAGAGGCCCACTCACTCCATCTAACAAATCTAACCCTCGTTCTCCCTAGCTGCAGAATATTGTTGTTGGGGAAAGGGGCTAGCATAGGGCGCATACCCGGGGCCAACATACTGAAGGATAGCAGGATCGTACGCAATGGGTATGGCATTATTCCCGCGCACGTCCACGAGGGCGGGGGTCGGAGGGACAAGAGGGTACACACTAGAGAAGTGAGGCGAGGGAAACGGCCCAGAGTAATAGCCGTAGTGGCTCTGCCCGGGCTCTAGATGTTGAGGAGGATACCCGTTAGGCAAGAGCGATTCTGCGTTGGAAGTCTCATCGAAGCTAAGGTCGGTAAGGTTCTCCATCTTTAAGGTACTGACTTTGGTACCGGGAGAAACAGACTCTGAGATGGTTGCAGCGTTCCCAGCAGACATCTTCTGTTGTTTAATAGTTCCCCAACCCCCATGTGCCTCATTGGCACCAGAGAATCCCTGGGGTGAAAAATTGTAGCCTTGACCCGGAATATGATATTGTGGGATAAAGGGCGTGTATGGGGGGAACGAATACCCAGTTGGGGGATTGAGTGCATAGGTTTGCGGCGCCACGGGGAGGTTTCCGGGATAGCGAGAAGCCATCACATTTGAACCATACTATTACTTCTGGTCAGTTCTGGGGGCTTACCTTGACGGGGTGAACTTACATGATTGTGGTAATCCATGAAATGAAATGGCGGAACAACAGGGATCACAGGGTTGAGGATGGGGAAGCGACGTTCTGAATCCATCTTATCCGTACGAACGTTGTTATAATAGTGCAGAGCCGGAGCCGCAGGAAGGGACTGGACCTGATATTGCTGGACCGGTAGATATTGGGGAGTCGCGTCGGGAACCCCCAGCTCTGTAACAGTCTGAGTGGCAAGGCCGGTCTCCCGTTGACTGCGGTGCCCAGCTGGTATCCCGATAACTGGTGGCCTCTTGTATATCTCTCTCTTCTGGACATGGAGTTTTTTACCCATGAACTCTGACCCATTCTGATCGCTGTTAGCCAGAGGGAAGACTACTCTCCAGTATCTGGAAAAGGAAGTTTACCTCAGCCACTAGGGCGAGATTAGCCATTTCCTGTGTCTCATATCGTATAAATGCGAACGCATTAATGCCTAGACCTAACCCAGTTAGTTACGAACCCCCGAATATTTTCAGACCTGCCCTGCTTACTATGCTTTTTGACTATATTGCAATCAACGATCCTCCCATGTACCGAAAAACGTGCTCTGAGCTCGCTATCCGTTACCTGGGGGTTAAGCTTTCCAACAAATATTGAGACGGTGTCAACCTCAATGAGCTGGTCACAACGTAGTGCCGTGCCCAGTTCTTGAGCAGAAAAATTGCTTGTCCAATCGGAGATCCATTGGCTATTGAGACGCAAAGACTAGAATTGAAAACTAATGTTAGGCCCCAATAATGAACATGGAAAAACACAGGTCGCTCATACCTGAAAACTATCAACTGCATCCTGGCGGAACTGGAATCTAACATAGCACTTATTTCCGGATGTCAAGCCAAACAACGGCGTGGCTGAGGAGCTATTAGAAAATTCGACACACTCCAACGGGCCAAATCCTTGCAGCATGTCGACCACCTCGTGGCGGTGGAAGAGGCTATTATCGCTTTTGCTCAGTACGAGGGTTCTGTTGACCTTTGCGGGTTCGCAGCGTATTGGCCGGCCAGATGAGTCAATAATTCTAGCCCTCCCTTCCCTGATGGCTCTTCTGGCAGCTTCGTCGGTCTAAATGTAGGTCAGCCTGATCCACCTAAATACCGGGAGACATTATAATACCTCAAATTGGCAGAAACTATAAGGGTTTCCCTTACTGTCACGACGGATTTTGACGTGAAGTCTACCGTACCTGGAAAAATGGGCTTGGAGACTCCTCATCAGTCCCGCATCTGTATGAGTAGTAGCTAGACTATTATATTGTTAGGAAGGCAAGATTCATAAGTCCAGTTGAAGTTACCACTTACTTTGCCACAAAAACACATGCTGAGGGTAATCCGCGCGCGGCCAAATCCTCGGGGCCTATTTCAATCCCCTCTCCTAGCTCTTCAAAGCCTGTATTTGCTTGGGCTATTTGAAGGTTGTCTTCGACTAGCGCAGTAATAGGGTTGTCTTCATGGGGAACGAAGAACTCTGTGTCGCCATCAGATTCGGAATCCTTAATCTCAACCTCCTGCGATTGATTGAAAAGGAGTTTCGAAAATTGTCCGCCGCTCTCGCCGTCTAGGTTAAGTGGCATAGGGTCTAGAAAGGATGGCAAGGCGCCATCGCCATCTTCAAGGCTAGACATTGTCTTCCCACGGGGTCTCAAGTTGGTTCCTGTCTCATTAATTATTAGCCAATTCTGCAATAATTAAGACAATCGTTCTCCAGCCCGCCTCCACCCTGGGCCCTAAATCTATGACAATCCCCAATAGGCGGGGGCCTAAAGGGAAGCAATGAAAGTGGGCAATGTGTCTCATTTTTTACGGTCATAAAAAATCGTGGGTCCAAGGCCTAACCACAGAGGGTATTGTGGCTTTCCAGGAAGTGGTGTGGAAAAGGGAGGGTGTAGGTAAAAGAAAAGAAAATATAGGGTATAGGCGAGCGAACCATATCCTAAGGATCGCAAATGATGAAGAACAAATTTAAAGAAAATATCAAATACTGAGCCTCACAATTGTCGAGGGAAGAACTAAATCTATCGTGTCGGAAATAAAAATGGGGATTATTTGAAACTTACCTCTTGGTAGTCCCACGTTTTGGGGAGTGGACGGCTGGTCAACCTCATCTTCGCTACTAGACTCAAGTGGATTTTCTCCTATAATGGCAGATAGGGAGCGAGGTGAATGCTTGATGTGCCTCATCTGAGGAGTAACCGGGAGTGCAGAATTCCAGGACATTTTCCCTTGTAGTGGTGAAAGTTGGCTAGAGGTATAAGTGAGAAAGAGGTGTAGCAGAAGAGGGGAGTGAACGGAAGATGGAAGCTGGAAGCTGGAGGGGTGGAGAGGACAGGGGAGGGAAGCAGTCAGTTTGCAGCGGCTCCTGTGATGCAAGCCGCAGACTAAAATAGTAGAGGGTTATTTTGAGGTGAAGGATGCTCACAGGTAAATTCAGTAATTGGCAAACGAAAGCCTCTGATAAATTTTTCTAGAATGAAACAATTGCTCTAGAAAGTGCGACTGTAGATTTTATTGTCAAGAGTGATAGGAGGTGATGGGGGTGGGGATGATGGTGGGGTGGGGTTAGAGGGAAGGGGAAAGGGCTCTCTGATGGGTGGTCCAGAGTGGGGTGGGGGGGGAAGGGTGAGAGGGGGAGGGGAGCCCAGCTCACGTTTACCAACGCTGTGTGACATGAGAAGGCCTAGTCACGGTGCGTGATAAATCCCCCCAGGCTTTCGTCACAATTTCCGCGGTCTACGTGACATACCACTGCCTGGGTGACCTGGGGGGCAGAAGAGAAATAGAATTCTTCTCACTTGATGAATCAATGGTGCATCTAGTACCGTTAAGTTGTCACTGATGCTTAAGGCATACTCGAATTTTGTTAAATTTTAAAGCAAGGCAAGCATTCGAGTACAACCAAGAGCAGAATTGGGCTTATTCATGGTATTGATATATCCAATTAAATACTCAGATTCATAATACTAAATTCTTAACCCCTGTTGATAGTATTCCCCGACCCCCTAGAGACCAATCAGGCGCAAAATTCACAACACCCAAGAAAGAGTCCACAAACCTCGGGTTAGTTTCCTTAAACTCATCCCATTCCCTCGCTTTCATAGTTTCTTCATCGGCCTTTTCGTGGTTATCTTCGTCGGGCTCTATTTTGATTCCAGATTTCTCACTATATTCCTATTAGTTACAAGTATTCAGTACAAAAATATGTGGCACCTGTTACCCTCCGCCCTCAATGATACCACCTCGCTTTCTTTCTTCCTCAAGGTATTCATCAATGGTCATAGTTGGAAGATTATGCCCTGATTTAAAGATACCCTGTTTTAGTCGCTCTCGGCTATCCAAGAGCGTGAAGGGGCGCAAAGGCTTTCCATCTTGAGACAAAAGTGGCCCGCCTTTGATGGTTGATGGAATGTTGTCCAACTTGTCGTTGTAGCCGTCCCCCGAGCCCCGGCGGTCTCTACTTCGTTCATCTTGGGTTAGGTGCGCAACTGGGTTCTCATCGGGCTCGGGAGCTTTGCTGAGGATATCAAGCTCAAGCTCTATCATCTCAAGTTGTTGAATGCTCTTCATTATTGCGAATGATAATGACGCAGTCTGAAGCTTCCGTAATTCAGCTTCATCCAATAAGTGAGGATTCTGTGCAAGTGCCTACGAATATGTTAACATCTCAAACAGTTCATGCGGAAAGAAGTACTAACATCTATCTTGGCTTTCAATTCTTTTTCTAGTTTAAATTTAGCAACCTTTTGATTCCTCCTTGCCGCTGCGTCAATAGGGGTCGAAGAGACTTTGAATGCTCCTGGATCAGCCGGCTGTAGTATGCTTCTATCATAATTTGACAGTAGGTCATAAGCGTCGCATAGGTTTAAAAATTTCGTGTAAAGGGACTTGGACAGTTTCAATATAGAAGCGCGATCCGGCGACTGCTGTTTGGAAGTGAGATCGGCTAAGCGATAGCCTACGAGCATATACCTTCACACCGTCAGTCTTTATTCGTAAGATTTGGCAGCTCTTACCTTATCTCCGACGACACAACATCTTCCAATGACTCATTCACGCTGAATAGCGATATTTGATCAACAAGGTTTTCGCATTCCCGGAATGTTCGGATAGCGGTCTGCAATCTCTGCTGGTAAGCCGGACTATTGTAATCGTATGAATCCTCAATCTCTTTCCGAAGGCGCTCCCCAGAATCGTAGAGAGAGCGAAGAGATTCCTGATTCCCGCTCATGATTAATCCGACCGCTCGGAGTTGTGAACGTTTGGTGAAACTTAGATGTAGGGGAGAGGCTGTACCCAAACGAGGAGTTGGTTGTTGGTTGAGATGAGATGAGGCTCCACCGCGGGGATTATCCAGTTTCAATCTAATCTGCAGATCTTGGCAAACGTGCTTATCAGCAGGTGACCGCGTAAGCTTGTCGCGGTGAAACGCGTCCCCCCAGATGATTAAATTTTAGCGGCAGGCCCTTCGCGACCCTCCCGGAAAGAGAAAGAAGAAAAGCTCCTAAACACTAGGAGCCTGTTTGGATGGAATGGTTCCGTTCCGTTGGCCCATACAGACGACCATTTCCTGCCATTTTGAAATGGAGTAAACAAAACAGCTGTTTGGCACAATATGTATCGACCATTCCATTTCAAAGTGATTGCAACAAGATGGTTGCCATGTAGAAATATTAGATGAAAACTTTATGATGATAATATGGTGCCTTAACAAAATTAACAGTGCATCAACGAACAGGAAAAACTCCACTGGTGATACCCCACCATCATGAAAATCAAAAAAAATCAAAAAAAGACATAAAATGTAAACACAGTAGAATACATAGTAAGAATTAATATTTGGTCCAGAAGAATATCTTTAGGTAGTGTTGGAAACGCAAAGTCGCGAGAAGAGTTGCCTTGCCATGGATCCTTTGTGTACGGTTAATTTTGTTAACCGACAATTTATTATTATGATAATAATATCATAGAATAATTTTATTAACGGACAATATATTATTACGATAATAATATCATAGAATAATTTTGTTTGAAATCCCTCCACGGAGCAACCACTGGTTGACATTGGCAACAACCTTTTCTACGGGTCAAACCATCTCACAAGGGAAAGGTCGCCACTTCTTCCATTAATTTTCTACTAAACGGGCTAAGAAATTAAGCGCGAGCCACCACCTCTCAAGAGATGATATCATAGCAAATCTAAAGCCAAAACCCCGACTCTGAGTTCGTGCCCCTGCAGTCCGTGACATCTTTAAACATACAACGGGGGTAATCGGCTTAGGGCAGAGAACGAAGGTTTTCTCTGGCTGTTTCTGTTGTTTTCTCATGCCCCCCTTCCAAGGCTATGACCTTCCCTCTCTCAAAAAACTCACGCTTCCTTCACTCCCCCTTATCTTGCCATAAGCGCCAACACCCTCATCGCCACACTCACACACATTCAGCTCTCTGCTATCTGCTATCATTTCCTAGCATTACCGATTGATTAAAAATCACTCGACACTTGAAATCTCCTTTTCCAAAGTCATTGGTCTTTTCCCATCCAAACACCAAGCTGCCATGAATATCACCCTCCAGGGTACATCGGATGCAGATGATTGGCCTCGGTTCACGTTAGGGTTCCCACCAAATACGCCATTGACGACTCACCAAAAAGAGAAAGCGATCAGAGAGCAAGCCTCCAAAGCCAACATGTCTCTAATTCTCCATCCGCCACCACCAGAAAATCAGGACATCTCTGCGAAAGAGATATCTTTTCCAGCAGAATCAGAGGACCTGCTTCTTCTTGATTTAGGTCCTCCTACTGCCCAAGAGCAATCCCGGGAAAATGGTAACCGATACATGAAGGATCTCGAATTACTTATCCCAATACATGACACATTTCTTTGTGGGGATACACCTAACGCGATGGATCACTCGATCTCACTCTGCTCAGACACAAATCTGATTTTGCCAAAGCCTCCCGCGGACATCGACCGTAGAGGAAGGGAGTTCAGCAGCGAAAGCGACCTTATAGATATTACCCCCGAAAGCGCTGCTTTAAGCTCCTCAATCCCCACCAATTCTCCAGGTTCTATCGAAAAGACAGTTCAGAGGAGCGCTGAGAATTCAGGAAAATTCAAACAGGAACAGGGGGGTGCCGACACAAGCGACATTAGTGAAACAGAATCCACTCTTGAACCGGTTCCGGAGCCTAAAAAATCGAATGATCGTACATCTAAACGTCGTCTCCAACGTCGAGGTGATTTTTCAAAGTGGTAGAGCTTCCCTCTGGAAAAATTCTAGGACTCAATTCTAATTGTATTAATAGGGCCGATGAGAAGTCCAAAGAAATAAATCTCCAATACACCTTGGACCAAGAGGAGGTTAGTGAGGAGAGAATGAGCACAAAATCCATAGCGTCGAGGGGCGAGAAAATCATTAGCGATCCAAGAGAGTACCAACTAGAACTATTCGAGATCGCAAAGACCAAAAACACGATCGCTGTTCTTGATACTGGTGGGTTCCTAGAAACCTAGCTTACAATACCTCAACGGCTATTAACACCCCCAATTGGTAACAGGATCTGGAAAAACACTTATTGCTTGCCTACTAATTCGTCACGTCATTGAGAAAGAATTGGAATTGCAGGCGGCTGGCAATCGCCCTCGAGTCAGCTTTTTCTTGGTTCACAGTGTCACCTTAGTCTTCCAACAAGCCGCCGTACTACGCTGTAATATTGACGCGAGAATAGGTGAATACTGCGGTAATATGGGGGCAGGCGATTGGAAGAGGGAAACATGGGATGATGTCCTTGGGAAGCAACAGGTACCACTTCGATAGATTTTATGTAGGGAGACAATTGCTGACACGCTCACTCGCTCCCATTTATTAGGTGATCGTAATGACAGCTGATATCCTCTATGGCTGTCTTGTTCACGCTTTCATCAAAATGCAAGACATCAATCTTTTATGCTTCGATGAGGCTCACCATGCAAAAAAAAAGCATTCCTATGCCCGAATTATAAAGGATTTCTACCTCGCTGAGCCGGAAAACACTCGACCTAAAATCTTTGGAATGACAGCCTCTCCTGTTGGTTCCCGCGCAGACGCAGCACACGCCGCAGCGTACGTACCCCTACCCAAAGTAACATGATATAATTGTATCAGCTAAATCTGAAATCTGACAGGGACCTGGAGAAACTTTTGGACAGCCAGATTGCTACTACTAGTGATTTGGCACTGCTTCAAGGTTCTATCAGTCGCCCAGAAGAAGCAGTCGCAGCCTATCCAAGGCTAAAGCCCAAGTTTAAAACAGACCTCTGTCAAAAACTTCATAAAGCTTATGGAGAGTTAGATTGCTTCTCCAAGGTCTTTTCGTTCGCCGAAATAGCGGCCTCCGAACTCGGGCCATGGTGTGCAGATGTTGTATGGAAATTTGCACTTAGTGAGACACAAGCACGGAAGCTCGAACGTAGAACAGAGAGGAAATTGGAGGCACAACCAGACATGGAGAGCATTGCGAGGATTGAAAAGGAGATTTTATACCTGCAAGAAGCAGCAGATATTGTATTCAAGCACGAAACTCCGCCACCCTCCGCCAATGCGAATTACTTAAGTACGAAGACCTTGCTCCTTCACGCTTACTTGAAAGAAATCTATAGTGCGAAGACAAAAGATAAGTGCATTATCTTTGTTTCCCGCAGATACACAGCTACCGTATTGGCTGAGTTGTTCAAGAATCTTGAAATCGAGCACATGCAAATTGGGATACTAATCGGCTCTTTTTCTCGCACCGGAGTTGCGGATACGAACTTGAGCTTTAGAGAGCAGATGGTAACCCTAAGTAAATTCCGGCAAGGCAAACTGAACTGCTTAATAGCTACCTCGGTTGCGGAAGAAGGCCTAGACATTCCCGATTGCAGCTTAGTCATTAGGTTTGCTACTGGCATATTTCCCATTGCATTTGGGGTTCAAGCGCTCATTGAAATAGGTTCGACTTATACCGCACTATGATTCAGTATGTCCAGTCTAGAGGGCGAGCCCGAAGTTCTGTTTCCAAGGTACAATATATCTGTCTCTGGATCCCTTATGACGCAGCTAAATGGGTACAGTACATTCATATGCTCGAGAGCGGAAACCGCAGCCATCTGGAAATGCTGAACGAAGTGCGGAACTCAGAGGTAGATATCTCCGGCCAATCCCGAAACTGCAGACCATCCTAATAGGTATTAGAAAATCATGAGAGACTTTTGTAGCAGTCTTCCCGCGGACCGGATTTTGGATCCTACCGGGCCAGAAGAGCCCTCTGAAATGGAAAACCCCGAAGAATTGTACCATATCGAGCCAGGCACGGGCGCAAAATTGACAATGGCTTCTTCCATGACAATCCTATCTCGTTATGCTCAGCGATTGGTTTGTGACCCTTACCAACAGATCCGTTCTCACTACCCTTAGTAACAGTTTATCAGCCACGAGAAGACAATGAGCTTCTACGACCGCTATACACCATTAGATATGATCCTGAGGGCTTCGTCAGCGAAGTTACACTCCCAACTCTGTCTGCAGTACAGCATATCGAGGGTGCTCCAATGCCCACTAAAATGGCTGCAAAGCGATCTGCCTCCTTCACGGCCTGCCTAGAACTGAGAAGGAAAGGCGGATTAGATGAAAACCTCATGCCTAAATCCCGATCCAAAAGGCAACCCAAGATGGCCAATGCCCATCTAGCGTTGGATATTTATAACTCCAACGTTTATCCAAGAAGGACTAAGCCAGATTTTTGGAAAATCGATACACCGCTCCTTGAACTCTGGTTTAATATACTCTTGCTATCTAACCCTGCTGGTATGGCCCGTGAAATCCAGCCGATCTGCTTGATCACTCGGAATAAGCTACCTCCAATCCCTGCTTTCACCGTTTACTCAGACAAGGGAGCGGAGTCGGAGCTTATTGTATCGCAACTTTCGAAGAGCTTACCGGCGTCCCCTGACACATTAAAGAAGCTTTGCCAATTTACCCATCGCCTATTCCTAGACCTCTTTAATAAAATCTTCGAGCTGACTCTCGATACGGTGCCTTACTGGATCGCCCCCATTAAGGGTTCAAACTTCGCCGAAGACAGTCTTCCTGAGGACGCTCTTGATTGGAAGCTCCTTGAAGAGGTATCTTCAGGAGCTGACATCCTCTGGGACGATAATTACCCCGTTGAGAACTTTATCGGCCGCTTTCTCATTGATCGGAGGCAGAAGTCCCGGAGGTTTATAATACTTGACCACCACCCAACCCTTCAGTCAACGGACCCTTATCCTACCAGTTATGAGTGCCCTCCTGGTATAATAGACATACAGGACTATAGTTATAATGCTACGTGTAAACGGAAGTGGTCAGGGGTGAAGTGGAAGGTTCCAGAATCGGAGCCTGTTTTCATCGCAGAACGTCTCTTACATCGTCTCAGCTATTTGAGCGCCCCTGACAGCAAATGGGTGGCTGCTGATAACCGAGCAGTGATATCTCCCTCGGCATTTTCTGTATCTGCTGTATATTTCCCTACCTTGTTAATTTGCATGACTATACAGAACCACTAATATCTGAACAGATCCCGAGCAAGGTCATTCACATGGCTATGATATTCCCCTCTTTCATCACTCGAATCGATAGTTATCTCCATGCATGGGAAGTTTGTGGCCGTTTAGGGATGGAGATAGATGTAGGGGTGGCCCTGGAAGCCATCACAAAGGATTCCGACAACACGCACGAACACGGTTCAGCCCAGGTATCATTTCAAAAAGGGATGGGAAACAATTACGAACGATTGGAATTTCTAGGAGATTGCTTTCTGAAACTGGTAGGGCCCTTTCACGTTCCAAAGCCGAGAATTTTGTTAAATTTCTTAAAACCAGGCAACTTCGTTAGGTCTTTATATAAGCCACCATGGTGATGACGAATTCGAGCTTCACGTGAAACGAATGGTCCTCATCTGTAACAAATATCTCTTCTCTAAAGCCATAGAGATGAATATCCCGGAATATATTCAAACCACAGGATTTTCACGCCGCAGTTGGTATCCCGACATGAAGCTGCTCGTAGGGAAGGGCGCCACCCAACATAACGCCTCCAAGAATGCTGTTTCTCACCGCTTGGCCGATAAGTCGATCTGTATTCCTTCCCTTCTGACTCACCTCTGGGCACGCGCTGATGAACTTACCAATAGCGGATGTGTGTGAGGCATTGATTGGGGCTGCTTTGATTGATAAAGGGCTTGATGGGGCTACCCAGATGGTAACCGCGATTCTAGGAACTCGAGAGCACACCCAGAAAGTGTGGGCCGATTACTGTGATAGTTACACAAGACCTGCATACCAGCTTCTCGAGTCATCTCCAGCCCACATAAGGCTCGCTGAAGATATTGAAGAGTTGGTCAAATACAAATTCAAGCACCCACGTCTTCTAGTATCGGCTTTCACACATCCCTCTCTCCCACTCAGTTGGGACAGGATTCCGAGTTATCAGAGGTTAGAGTTCTTGGGTAAGTTGGATACCGAAACAGCAAAGCGAATTTGTTCTAACAGGTCATAGGAGACGCAATACTAGATCTTATCTGTGTGCGTTACATTTTTCAAAAATACCCTCACGCAGATCCCCAATGGTTGACAGAGCATAAGGTCCGTGTCATGGTAGAAACCTTACACCTGCGACCTATGATATTGACAAGAAATATAGATGGCGATGGTGTCAAATAAATTCCTTGGAATGGTTTCAGTGGAAATGGGATTTCACCGGAAATTGAGAAGAATGGGAGCTAGCTTGGACCACGCGATTCGAGATTACGAAGTTGACATTGAAGAAGCAAAGGCTAATTCTAATGGAGCTGTGGACTTTTGGACCTCTCTAAAACCCCCTCCAAGTAAGTTCGGCACATTTCAATTTTCGACAAACACTGTGGGAGTATACTGACCGATCCCATAGAAGCCTTGTCAGATGTCCTAGAAGCATTTATAGGTGCTGTGTTTGTGGATTCCGGATTTCAATATGGCATTGTTGAAGGCTTGATCAATACCTTCATTCTTCCGTACTTTGTGGATATGACTGTATTTGATAGTAAGTCATCCATCCCTCCTCCCCCAACACCTAGAGAGAGCTAACACAAACCAGACTTTGCCGGTCAGCACCCAACCACCTACATATCCAGACGCATAGCAGATCTCCAATGCAGATCCTGGGGATTTGAGAGTCAACAGTGCGGGACTGGAAATATGACCTATATCCTCACAGCCATAGTAGTGCACAGGGAAATTTTCTCCTATGGATCAGGGGCGAGTATTAAGGCCGCTAGAATAGAAGCAAGCCTTGCAGCTATGAAGAGGCTCGAGGAGCCTGAAGGCTTGAAGCAGCTAAAGGATTTCTGCGACTGTGCGGAGGCAAGGGAAGCACAAACCAAGGAGAAGGAAAACAACGAAAAAATCAAATGAAGAAATGCCGGAAATGTTGGAGATCCTTTGTTCAGATATCTTTTCTCATCTCCCCACAGGTTTCAATAAAATCTACTAAACGTTGGAATGGCTTTCGTCTCTTACATGGCAAACCACGGCCCTCTTTCCCAATTCTTAGACATGAAATACTGCGTAGACATTGTGTTTGGGAAAAACCTCATTTCCCTAAAGCACACCAGGGTAAAAAAAAAACCCCCTAGATAACCACAAGTCTCCTCGGATCTCCATAACCCGGCGCCTGCGGCCCAGCTCTAAAACCTCCGATTCATGAGCCCTGATTATAGTCCTCGAAAGTGGCAAATTCCGCTGGTAATCGTGAAGAACCACACCTACAGCACGGCTCTTGGGGAGACAATCCCGCTTATAGTATTCGGAACGATTTTTTCAACTTTTTTCGTTGTGTTTCTACAACAGCGCTTGTATCACTTTCCCTATCCGTATAACTTTCGGTTAGACAAGTTACAATGAATAGCCGGCGCCAACCTCACGATTATTCAGTGATTCCAAGGAGCTAGTCCGCCTGACTCTAGGCGCGGCCGGACTGACCCAGGCCTTTCCAAGACGACCCGACCGGACTATAGGAAAACGGCGTTCCAAAATCAACGCCGGGCCCAGCCTGCGTCACCCGCAGGCTCCAGGTTATGAGTGGTAGCGTCGTCCGACCTCAACCCCGGTATCATACTTAAAAAATGGCGTTCAAGGTACCATGGTCAATGTTGAAACACGCTATCACTCACGACCCTGAATTGACTTTATGGTTACCGGAATTCAATATATTTTATTGCCTAAAGGACAAGAGACGCACGCCAATCCAGGCGCTGCAACCCACGGCAGTACATACCCGGGGTACGCCAGCCCAACCTGGCTATGCGGGAGTACATCTGGAAAGTACTACCCTGGAAGCTGTCATGGCTGCGGAGGATATCTTGACTTTAGTTCTGTCTCCGCAATTATGGGGGAAAAAAATGGGCATCCTTATAATATACACAATTCACAGGGGGTGAAAATTTAGTGTGAAGAATTGGCGAGAGAGAGGAAGTATCTCGGCCAATATTAATCTAGCAGAAGTGGTGGAAGGGCCACTAATAGAATTGTCAAAGGGGACCAGAGGTTGGACAGTGGGAATGTAGTGTAGATATAATATCAAGATGGTAGTTGATCCGTTCATGAGATCGATGCGGCTTAAGCGAAATCTGCAGCACAGTAGGCTCTTTGTTTTTATTATTCCGTTTCTGAGCGATCCGCCGTGAAAAGCCTGCAGGCCGTTGACAGATATCTGCAGGCTACCCGGGCTTCTGCAGCTCATGCAGTCCAAATTGAAATTTTGAATAACTTGGTATCATAGCTTTGGCATGGAATACTTCGAGGTTTGGCCTGGCGGCTGCTTCGGCGCGGATGGGGCTTTAGGGGCTCTGGCGGCCGCCGGTGGTTTCGCCTGGACCAGCGTAGGCTTTTTTAAAACCACGGCCGGACTGGCGGCTTGGTACAGTACTGAAAACAAGAATATCGGTGAAACGGTATCTACTTCACGTCAAGGGAGAAAAAAGTACGAGCGAACAACTATCACTTTCAAAAGAAGCTTCAAGTAGAAAAGAAAACCACACAAGTCACGATCAATTCAAGCTCATAAAAAACTATGATACTTGGCAAAACCAACCTAGCAAACTGCATAAAAGATAGAAAATTCCCGTCGCAAAGAAAGTCCAACCTTGCAGGTTGTCCGACTAACTAGGTATGATACAGGTCCAATTTTCCTTCTTCAAACCACAGCCAAAACGGATCCTCCGTTGTGCTGTATTCCTTCCTCACGGCTTGTTGCCGCTCTTCGTCACGGTGACGGGTGGAGGGAGAGAGGGCGAGAGAAAACAAAAACCTACTATACCGTAACTTATAATACATAGATGCCGCAAAACCTCACAACGCCAAGATCGTGACCAACTATCTATTAAATTTTAGTAAAAGTTAATCGCAAAAATAAGCTAGAAAAAAACATCAAGTTGAGAAAGTCAATTTTGAACCGTTGCAGTACCACTGCGATTATTTCAATAATATTAATATTATAATATTATGACACAGTACGGTACCCTCACTCCCCCGAAACACCTCCCCTACTACATTAACCTTCGTCCCGAGTTACTTTGACTTCGTCCGAATGCGGAACGACCTCCACAACACCCTTATCTCCATCGGTGCCGTCTCGGAGGAAACGTCCGTCGCCACGGTCGCGCGCGCAGAGTCACATCTCTTCACCGGCCGTCAGCCGGGTCCCCTTTACAGTGGGCGAGCGCACCACTTCCGCCGCTACGACATCCGCGGAGCCGCCAGCATGGTATTCTACGGGCTGCTGGATAGCTCTCTCTTCTACCGCGAGATCGCGGGTGGCTTTATTGGGCGAAGCATTGGCGAGGGGGGCGTTACGGAGCAGCCGAAGGTGCATGTAATATTCTCCAAGCGGTATGCTATGAAGCTGGAGAGGCTCGTTGGTAGCAAGAGGGTCAGGGTTATGTGCACGGATATGGGTGACACGTTTGAGTTTGTTTGATGGGCCACAGTGATTCTGTGATGGATACCCCAAAGCGCTGTATGTAATATTGTTACTTGATACTAGAGTACAGTTGGTCAGGAAGTCCTACAATTTTGGACTCTTGGCGAAGTGTTGAATAATCAGTGCAAGTAGAAAAATAGAGTCACGATCCTTAGGCTCCATTTCCCATCTCGCAACCCTCAACCGTAATTCCAGCAGTCCCCTCCCGGGTGAATCAAAACTCCAAAAGAAACCCCCGCGAATGCTGTAGCACGCCCCTTACGTTATTTATTTCACAAAAAATAATAATCATGCTCGCACTCTTAAGGAACGAATGTAACAACCTAGAACCACCATCCCCCCTTCCAATTATTCCTATTCACCCATGCCCATTCGCGCAGCACAACAGAAATCCATCCACTCAAAGCCATAATCATACAGCAGATACCAACGTACGGCGAGAGTCGCTACCTGATACAGGACTTCCAGAACATACCAAAGCGGTAGTAGGCAAACAAGGTCAGATGAAGGAGCTGGAGGAGGAGAAGAGAAAAGGAAGGGAGAAGAGAACAGACAGATTGTTATCCTTCCTCAAATCAACCCTTCCAGGGACTGTCTAGGCGACGAATGTGCATGTACAGCTTTATAGGAGGATTACTAGGTGTAGGGCGTTGAAGTGGAAGAGGGGGGACTGCAGGTTTCATTTAGTTTTGTTTTTTGCCCAAGTATAACTTCATAAGTAAAATCGGTATTGCAATGTGTATGGTCAACTTTGGGGACTTGTGTGATGGATTTGTTCCCATGGGGTAAATTAATCCGATGGGTGGGTGTCCGGCACAGCTAAAGTCGCAGTGGAGCTGACAATGGTTAGGCAAACATATAAGCATTATTTGAAGCAATTCTAGATGTGGGCGTTAGTAGAAGGTAATGTTATATGTTTGGATGCAAAAAGTAATAATTGTCATTTCATCGGCACATGTGCTTAGGAACTATCGATCTTGAGATTTACTACGATGTATAGTCTCTGCTAGGATCAAGGTGAATGTGAAGTGGGAGTAGGCTAGTTCAGGTGGTAGTTGTGGCTTTCTTGACTGTCCAGGAGAGAGGTTATAGGTATGTGAGGATATATAGGGGTGCTCATTCAGGCTGGTTCTGCAACGCATGTGTGTCTCTCTGATGCAACTTGTTGTAGGCTTGACGATGATGTCTAATAAGTGCCTTGGATCCAACCCGCTTGATGTATCACAAAGATAGATAACCGTTATCCCCCACTTTCCATATCAGCAACCTCACACCCTTCATACATTCCCCTATCAGAAAGGTACACAATCAGACACAATATGTATGGTTGTTAAGATACCACCCTTCCATTTTGCCCAAATCTGCTCCACTATTTCAACATAGTTCACATTACAGTACAATTTAGATCACCACCCCCCCCTTGCCAGAGTTCCCAAATCCACGGCCAAACATATCGGTTGCTGCATTTCCCCCTAAAGCTAAGTTGCCGCCCTCACGACTGTAGAGGTACACACTGTTCGGTCCCCTAACCCTTAAATGACGTTCTGGTACCGTATGGCGGTAGTGATTATGGTAATGAGATTGTGCATTTTAACTATCCTTAGTGTTCGTTACGGGGCCCCGGTTCTGACGAACGGGGCGCGAAGAGCAGGTTATTAACTGCAGATTAAAAAAGTAGGCTTCGTTACGGGGCCCCGTTTCCGAGAAGCGGGGACAAAATAACATAGGTTATTCTGATTAACTGGTCGAAAAAATCAGCCAAATCGGACAAGAACTGACTGAGATAGAGCTCTTTGAAGTTAGACAACTTCACAGAGCTCTATCTCACTCAGTTTTGGTCCGATTGGGACGATTCTTTTTTTAATATGCAGTTAATAACCTGCTCTTGGCGCCCCGTTTGTCAGAAACGGGGCCCCGTAACGAACACTAAAAAAAAGGAATCATGCAAATCGGACCAAAATTGAGTGAGATAGGGTTCTTTGAAGTTGTCTAACTTCAAAGAGCTCTATCTCTGTCAGTTCTGGTCCGATTTGGATGATCCTTTCGGCCTGTTAATCAGAATAACCTAGGTTATTTTGTCCCCGCTCCTCGGAAACGGGGCCCAGTAAAGAAGCCTAACTATCCTACTTGGTTGATTTGCCAGCCGAGCTACCTCACTGATATTGGGAATCACTCATCCTTGTAGAGCCCTTTTCAGGTACAAGATCTAGCGAGTTCAGGCTTCATTTGCTCATGTCGGGAACACATTTGGACTATGCAGCAAATACCCCTTCTCTTCTAATTTGTACTTGTACCCTACATCATTTCTGGCAATGGGAGAAGGGTATAACTGTACTTGCTGTACCGTGTGGCCTTGAGCATCTCTCTTACCTTGGTGAGAAAGGTAAGGAAAAAAGCACTAGGAAGATGTAGGGGATTCGCAAAACAAAAAAAGAACAAAAAAAGAACTCAAACAAGAAGTCTGGGCATGCAACGGAAGATGGTTTTGTCTGAGGAAAAACACAAAATGAGCTAGGTAAAAGGAAGAGATTAAGTATCAAAAGGGATACATGAAGAAAAGGGAAAGGAAAGAATTACCACTGAAGAAGGTTTTTGTAAATGGTGTTGCCGAGATCGTGATAGATACCTGAAAGTTGAAAGATGTAAGTTTAGATGTAAATATTGAATTTAGGGTAGGGTGGGTGGGGGATTATGCTGGGCAGTTTCTAATTTGGGCAATTTCAGGGAAGAGTTTATCGAGCAGTTCCCTGATATGCAAGACAAGTTCAGCTACAGAGTTGTTTCCTGGCGGAACCCGGTCAGTAAATAACTCTTCAAGGGTCAGTTTTGGATCTTGATTAGGGTCAGTTGCTGGAAATATGTTGTATCCAATATCAGTAAAAGTGAGTCCAAAACACAGCAATGCAACAAGAGAGGAGATCAACGTGTCTTGAAACTATGAACCTAGAACTGTCGCTGGGGCAGCAGTGCCAGAGCTCGAGAATTGGTTGAATCTCACATGCAACATTCTCCCTGAATAGCTTTATTAAAATCACTACTCTAACCTGAGCTCCAGACCTGTTGTGCCAGAGAAGACGATTTTCTGCCATACTCTGCCAGGTGCTTGGCCACCCTGTCTCAAGTGCCATGGACGGGAAATGCCTCTGTTGCCTATAGCGCCCCTGAAGAGTACAACCACTGTGGGGCTCTTTCTTGTGACCTGGAAAATTTACACAGAAATCATGTATTTCTAAAGGATCTATTTAGTATAACTATACGAAGTAGTATTCAATACTGGTATTATTTGGTGCTATCCAGGTTTGCATCAAGACTGGGCTTACTTAAGATTCGAGAGTGCCTGGAGTCTAAAATGGGCCCCGTCAATGCCCCCAACTAGAATAGTGACCAAAGACTGAATTTTCAGTCTTGTTTCTGGTTGATAATCATCTCACCCCTTATACACCAATGTCTTTTCCTAGAATACTTTGGCCAGCAAATCTTTTGCTGGAATTCTCACCCACAAATCGCCCTATCCATGTCAATACCAATACCCAGTCACTCATCCCAAGAGAGCCTTAACTATAGCCATATATGGTGTATCTTGGCAACAGGATATATGTTGAAAAGGAAGGGTTCTTGTGAAGTAGCATGGTTGGTCTATCAAGCTAGCTCTTGCTTCCCTATTTCTATCTGCCTTGATAACCCTTAGCCTTCACACTGGCCTGAAGGTATATGTAACAATCTTATAGTCTGTGAATCAATATTCAACAAGTAACAACCTTTCGTAAGAAAAGTCTGGAATCTTTACTATCTTCTCGGATAACACGGGACTGTCTTGTTCTCTTTAGAGTGCAACTACCTTATGATGCAGCATGGAACTGTCTTGTCGTTGTATAAAACTATCACAATAGATTTATATTATCGCCGGGCCTCGTGACTGTCGCAACAGTTAGAGGTCAGCAGAGCTAGTAGGTGGAAAACTGATAGAACTCAATAATGCGTAGATAAAGAGAATTGTATTAAAATTTCTTGGTATAGAAAAGTACCTAGATGGTTGCGTCAAGTTCATATCTCTCAGCCCCGAAGAGCTGCCTTATATAGATATCTCATAACAGTAACCCTGGTGACTTCTTACCTCACGTTATATACATTCTATGACTCAGAAGTAAGTCATAATGTGAAATCCATCAGATAACTCGTATAAGTTACTGTACAACATACTGTTAACCAAGTACAACACAAAAACTAAATCATGTGCCTAAATGAGTCACATGCATAAAACCTATGACTAATAATGTAAGTAATGTATGAGAGTTATTAAATCATATAACGCACAATTGTGCTTCATTAAATCAATCAACCAATCATAACATAATTATAACTCACTATTCTGGAGTCATGTGAGATACTATGAGTCAACTAACTTTATAGCCAGAAAGAAGAACATACCTATGACTACAATTTGTTACTGTTTATCACATTGACTAAGTTGATGAATTCAATACGCAGTGTTCCAAAGTCACCAGTCTGGACCATGGTCTGAACCAGGGGTCCCCAGTCCCGTCAGTCCTGCAATGGTTTTCAGCAGCCAAGGTCAGTCGGGCTTAACTTATCAACGGCTGCCAAAGAGACGGCCGGTGCCCAGGCAACCGCCGGGTCAAGAGGACAGCTGAGAGATGCAAAGCCACCACATTGCCCGGCAAAGCCCGCCGGTCCCCTGGTAAAGCTACCACATGCCCTGATAAAGACTCTAGATACCTTGACAACAAGTACTCCTCGTGTAAAACTCAGAACTGATTGGCTGAGCTATTCGCTTATGCCATTTTAAATTGAACTACATAAATTAACTGCCAGATATATGGCCATTCATAGATATGTGCGAAAGTCGTCAGGATGCTGCCTGCTGCCACCACGATTAGAACAATAAATACTACACAGTGTATATACTTTATGATCAGCTCAAAGTCAATCAATGTTACCAGCTCATACATATATCTAATATCTAGTTCTTATATTCCCGTATTTGACCATAGAGTATTTATTAAGACACTCCACGATAGCCCTTGGAAATGGGTACGGCTGAAAGTAAACCTTCGAGCTGAGTGATCACATAAACAAATGTTGAAATGCCGGAAGTCACGTATATCAACCCTAACATTAATCTCTATTATAGAAATAGCGTTCTGCAGATTAAAGTTAGGGCTAAAACCCTGAGGCCTGCAGGTCACCCAGGCCTGGCCAGGCTGGTTTTTTGGAAAGCCGGTTTCCCACAGTCTGTCCCAGCCGTCACTGAAAAAGCCGGGGTCAGTCCGGTGGCACGCAAAGTCGGACGGACTGGCAGGTTTGGAACACTCTCTATAAGTTGTATATGTTAGCAATAGTAGTAACCAATGAAACTGAATTACTTGCAAGGTCGACATACTATTTATAAGTCCTTTTGCCATCTTCTACCACATTCAGTATAAGGCTTGAGAGCTTGAAAGTAGTACTTATATCCTTTGTCAAGGAGATTCAATGCAGTTCTAACATCACCAAAGTAAGCAGTCTAATTTCTTAAAGTAATTATAGACCTAGTCGCTCCAAATCATGAATAGTGACTAGTCTATTCCCATTGGAAGTGAATTTGTCTTTGTAATACCAAGACTACTGTAGAATAAGCCAGTGTTGGAGCCCATATTGGGGATCTTATTTTCACTGTAGGAAGGTTATTCAACCCTGACTCAATGAAGTTTGATCTTTCAATTGTTTAAGTAATAGCTGTTTGGCAAAGATTGTGATTTGCAACTGACCGCCTCTCATGCTCTGGTTGCAGTTCTGCTGTAAAATAACAACAAACCACTATTTGGAATACTTAACAAGCGGGGCTGGCCCTTGCCTCAAGATTGTCAAAAGAATTTCCCGTTGTTTTGCGCAAGTAATCATTCCTTTCGTTTGCAAATCTGTTCTCAAGATGTTACAAATGTACTAGGAGAAAGAAAATAAAGTAGGGAGAAATCAGTGTGAGAAACCCGTACCAATCCAGACTGTTGATGAATATTGCAACATGAAATAATGACACATACTTGATAGGTGATGTTCATTTTTCTGCACTAAAGGGATGCCAGGGACTATTTAATCAAATAGTGTAAAACGTGCTTACATGTCTTGGACAGGAACTAGCTCAATAGTATCATATCAGGAATCAATGATCTGTGACAATCACAATATTCGGAGAATTCGGCTTCTGGTTTCTCCACTAGGTAGCAGCTGATCGTTGGCTCTTAGGTGGTATCAGCATAAGACTATGTGTAAAGAGAGAAAAGTTAATCATCGTACAACATTTTGTAGCGAACAGTTGTTAGATGATTGCATGAAGATTCTATCTCCTGGACAGAGAACCGTCCCTAATATAGGCATCATCCCACAACCTTATCCCTGGTGACTTCTGACATTGAATCATGCAACCTTTATGACTCATAGCGAGTTATTAGGTGAAATCCATCAGCTGACCCTTGTATATCAAGTGGCCAATATCCTCTAACTAATCAAAACTCATAAAACCAGTCTTCTGTCCTTAATAGATCATCCTTGTAAAACATAGCACTCATAGCATGAGTCAGGTGCCAAAGGCATTATATTATCTGTTGTATAATAATAAGTAATCTGAACAATTAACCCATTATCATTAGCAAAAATTCACATTTGACTTCTATACTTCTTGAGGTATAAGGGTAATGGGAGGCTAAATTATAAAACTCCCATTGATGTACTAAGTGACAATATTACAAGAAACCGGGTATTTAACAGGAAGAGTATACAAGTTTAGAAGAGCTGAGATGCAGGGGTAGTACCAGGTAAGTGAAACACAAAGAGTACAATTGGAGACTCGAGGAAGCCCTCAGGGTGCTCTCAAGTAATGTCAGCCTCCCGAGAAGGACCAAATCCATGACCGAGGGATACTGGAATAATACTGGAAAGATACTGGAAAAATTCAAAGAGGCTACTTACTGTCTCAAATTGGCTCTAGGTCACAAGTTTTGACCTATAGAAAAGGCAAGTGAGACATGTTTCATGTCACAATCTTGTATCCAATTACCTAATCAGGCTAGTGTTATACCATATTTGTCAGCTTGTATAATTTTAAAACTACTTTTTTCTATATTAAACTATCCATACGATAAGCTATAACTAATACTAATACATGAAATATGGAGCTCAGTAGGCCTAGAAATGGTGCAAATGAGACATTCAAGGGCTCAAATGAATGCCCTCGATGAGAGGAATCCAATCCAGTTATCCCCTTGGCAATAGCAGGCCAGTAGCCTAAGTAACCATAAGAGATAGAGAGATATTCATAAATCTTCCCAAGTGTAAAGGGGTAAAGAAGGGACCTTGAAAATGGGGCAAATGTGAGTTTGAATAGCCCAAATGAACGCTGTTGATGAGGGGAATCCAGCCCAGGTATCCACTTGGTGATCACAGCCCTGTACCATAAGTAAATACAGGAGATTGAGATAGGTTCAAAAATCTGCCCCTGTGTAAAAGTGTAAAGAATAGACCTTGGAAACTGTGAAAATTGGTAGCTTAATAGCTCAAAGGAATGCTCTTAATGAGGGGAATCCAGCCGTGGTATCCGCCTGACAATTGGAGTTATATGGCCTGAGATATCTCGTAGGATACCAGTATCTGCACTTGAGGAAGAAATATAGTAGTGGGAAAGAAAGCGTGGAAGGTGGCTTTCAGAGGCATAAATGTAGTGTGGAATGGAAGGTGTGTTTAAAATTGAGGTACTACTAACAAATTAAGTGTGCCTTCAACAGTCTCTTTTGAGCCTGTCAGAGTCCTATTTGATGCAGTACTCTGAGGAAGTGCAGACAAGCAGGCATGCTAGGGTGTATATGCATGTTTAACAAGCAGAGATATAGGGCCTATATGAATGTGTAGGGTATGAGCAGAGATATCAGACTCTCTACACATATGAGTAGAATTTTTACTACTTGGGTGATCATTGGTTAGTTGTCACAAATCGTGACTAAGCAAGGCACCTTTAATATGACTAATGCTTATTGGTCATAAGGTATGTTGCTTAAAGGATATAAAGTGACTTGGCTCAGAGTATCTCACATGAGTAGGCAATAGACAGTCATTGTTCAGTTATGATTGTTGCATTTCTTTAATGTTACACGATTGTGAGTTATCTGAGAAAATGACTTGGCACTTGACTAACATTATGAGTCAAGGGTTTCACTCAGGTTACTCAATCAAGTGCCAAACTTGTTCTATAGTTTTTGATTGGTTAATGGTATGTTGTGCAGTGACTTATATGAGTCATCTGATGAATTTCATGCTATGACTCATTATAAGTCATAGAAGTTATCTAACGTGAGCTGATGAGTCATCAGGGTTAGGGACATGAAGATGGCTATATAAGGTGAGTTTTGGGATCATAGAGATAGGATCTTCACGCAACCATCTAGTTACTTGTCCATGCTAACAACATGCAATACAATTCTCTTTATATTTTATACGATTGAGTTTTACAAATGCTCCACCGACAACTGATTGACTCCTGTGACAGTTGTGCTAATTCAATGAGGTACGTCGATAATAGAGAAATATTGTCCTTGTTCTATCTAACAACAAGCCCGTATGGGAATATCTGATGAGAGAGGGGAAATCCAAAGACGACAAACCAGATCTGTACTCTCTGACGGGATAGCAAGAGCTATAAGATATTGGTAAGAAAGGTTATTGTCTATTTCATAATAACATGAGTACAATAGATATGTTACACTTATGACCTCCAGACAAGAACATACATACCTGAACCTTTTCTCTGGGCAATATCTGTACAATTATAGTACATTCAACATCTTCTCCTTTTTCTTTCCGAAACACCAATCACTAAGGGCAATCCATCAGGTACCTTTTTTGATAATATTTATGAAAGGGCTAGCCCATTGAGGCAATTATTTCTCAGAGTTGGAGGTAATGCTCTTACTGTAGAACTACAGTAAGAGCTCAACATTCCGCTTCCATTAAATCACAATTTATCTGAAGCTGCTGTTGTTTGATGGATGGAAAGGCAGAATATCATTGACTCAGCCTTAACCAACTTTTCTACCATGATAACCAGAACTCCAACGTTAGCCCCAGCAGGTGTTTGTTCTGCAATAGGTTATATACAACCAAGTGCAATTGGTGCTTCCAATCAAGTAGTGAAAGGTAATAGTCAGAATGCAATTGCTGTCTATGGTTGCAAGGACAGTGATGAATCTCGGTGCCTGGGTGCCAGGTGTAGCAAATGATATCGCCTTGCAATACAGATCCTGCACATCATCGCATTTGCATTAGCCAACTAGACTGGGTTACATTAAATTGACTTTTGGCGAATGCTGGAATTCTTCTGGGATGTTCTGTATTCTCACACTATGTATGACCAGATATCCAATGAAATTTATACCGCATGAAATATGGTAACATTGGACAACTCAATCCATGCTATGTGGGATAAGAGGGGCCTAATTCTAACCCCACTAATCCCGGATAGTGCCTATATGAAGATTGGTAATGTAGATTTTGAAAGCTTCAATTTAGATATTAGCTATTAACATCGGCTACCGGTGCCAGAACTCATCCAAAGCATGAAGGTCGTCAGCCAGAAGGTGGTTTGAGCACTATAAGACAGATCTCACATCTGTGGTTCCTGGACACTGAAATCCTGTATCCCACCTGCTATATATTTTACTAGGTGTCTATTACCCTAGCGGGAATAGCTTACCTAATAAATTAAAGAGCGAGGTATATGGCTTCATAAGGAAGACCACATATCCGAACCCAAGCTCCCGGAGTTATGAGCTTCACAGAGGCATCTGGAAGACGACTCGGAATACTAAATGAGAGCACGTTTCAAGATATGTTTAACTGATTGGAACGATGTTTAGAGATTACAACTCCTCTCATTTTCTAGTTGCATATGCGATTAGCTGCATAATGCTTTGATAGCTGGATATCGGAACTGATCACTCCATATTCCATACTACTATTGGTATGTAGGCATTTGGGCCGCATATTCATTT
>Ga0307509_10002129_pt1 | contig 32581 bp, 29 predicted proteins | sample 10_EM_MG_FD_202245 | JGI IMG/M metagenome (GOLD analysis project Ga0307509, IMG submission 202245) | Populus trichocarpa ectomycorrhiza microbial communities from riparian zone in the Pacific Northwest, United States - 10_EM | ecosystem: Host-associated > Plants > Roots > Unclassified | place...
AAGAAATGTAGAAAAAGTGAACTAAATCAAAGAGGGGAGATACGCAACAAAGACCCGGTTCCTTCTACTCCGAATCCTTCCTTATCGGTCCAGACCTCGGGACGGTCGGCGAGGGCAGCGCACTGCGCGTGCAACGAGGGCGGTGTCGTCTTCGGGTTTGTCGTTGGCCGGTCCGATCTGGGCGATCCGAGTCTTCTCAGCCGAGGAGGCTTGGTGAGTGGCGAGCGGTGCGTCTTGACTAAATGTGGCCTGGGTCCGATTGGCTGACAACGAAGGCGGGAGGTGGGGAAAACGGGAGGATCGCGGGGACGAGGAGGAGCGGCGCGTGGGAAAGGCGAATGGTTGACTTTGCGTTGCTTGTGTCGCGTCGTCGGGCTTGGGCAACTCGGGAGCCGTCACGTGATCGGAAATGGCCGATTCCGAGGCCACAGCGTGTGCACGCTCTACACTATCTCGGCACTTTCCGTCTGATCGTCCTTGTCTACGAACATTCACCTTACATGGGGTTGCCTTTCCGGCATTTCCCAGATTTGTGTTGCATGCCACTCACATCGTCTCACTTTCCCTTTTCGATATCCCCATTTCCGAGTACTCTTCCCTTTCTCCCGAGGCAATGGCAAATTGTCTAGCTGCATTACCAGATCTTGAAACCTTTGATATCGAATTTGGATCTCCTCCGTCTAGCCCTCTTCAAATGACACCGCCTCCCCGAATGCACTCAGTCTTACCCGCTCTCACGTCCTTTTATTTCAGGGGTGTCAGCGAGTACCTGGAAGGCCTCATCTCTCTGATCGATACCCCCCATCTCAAAGAGCTTTCCATAGAGTTCTTCATGAACCTCATTTTCGACATTCCTCAACTCCACAGGTTCATTGGTCGCACGAGAAGGCTGAGGCCACTCAATCCCGCTCAGTTACAGTTTTCCGGTGATGGGATCAGGATTTCCCTTGGATCATCACCAACTCGTCTCAAGTTGGAAATTATATGTGAGGAGCCAGACTGGCAACTTTCGTCTGTGGCGCAGGTATGCAACGCGCATTTCCCCCTCCTTTCTCAAGTGGAGCAGCTCGACATCTGCGAGACTTCTTCCATGAAACTAGCAGGGAAGAACGAGGTCGACCCCTCCCAATGGCTGGAACTCTTCCGCCCATTCAGCTCTGTGCGGAGTCTGTATGTATCTGTGACGCTGGAGCCCCTTGTCGCTACTGCTCTGCGAGAGCTCTCAGGAGACAGGACGACGGAGCTGTTACCAGCGCTCCAAAATCTTTCCTTGGATGAACTCGGGCCATCTGGACCTGCGCGGGATGCTATGGAGCCATTCATTGCTGCTCGCCAGCTTTCTGATCGCCCCGTAGTTGTCCAACGCCAGAAGAGACAATCGCAGCCCAAAACCGACACCCCTTACGCATCCGAGGACGAAGTATAGGTGCACTTCGCGGACCATCACCCTATCACCCATCACCCAGACTTGACGTGTGGGATTTAGGAAACCATTTCTTCCCTTAGCCTAGGTACTTTATCTCATTACATGACATGTTGTGTCCATTTCCAGTGCGCTTCATGACCGCCCTGGCTGCTCCCCCAATGTCATCGCCTGCCATCCACAGATCGAAATGTTCGACATGAAATGAGCTTTACACCCCCATGAACACCAAGAATATGGTCCAAGTCGTAAAGTGATCGAAGTTCACAGATCTGTTTCTGGAAAGGGTAACCTTCAAGGTGTAATCTGCATTCATGGAATTAGGTTATCGATGTTAGAAGGTGCGTTCCTAGGGATGTAGTTCGTGACTATCCCAATCTCATGTCATCAATCAATAGCCCTCGGAGTTTTGTGCAACGATCAAGTGTCGTGTTCATTGACCGACTTCAGGAATGTCACGACTGACTATCAATTTCTCAGCATCAACTTTACAGTGTCGTCACCAATCACATGAACCGAGGTACGGGGTGGGATACAATTTAGTCAACAGCCAATGGTATCTTGGAAGGTGTGGCAGCGGCGGGATGTAGATGTAATGCAACCCCCGTTCGGGTCACCGGGACGATAGAATGACAAGCATTTCTCCGAGTAGCACCGAATCCTCACCACCCTCATCACGTGCATGATGTCCTTGAAAATGACTTCGCATGAGTGCGTCCGGAGGAACAGACTGCCCTCATTTTCAGGATTTACCCAACCCTTGAACCAACCAGGGGGTTCCTTGGAGTGCAGATACGGTCCTTTGGGAGGGGAAAGGGTTGGGGAACCGAAGGGTGTCGTACTTAACTATATGGGTATACGAGAGCGCCTCAATAAAAGTCGAGAAGAGCACTGTTTTTTTAACGGTCCCTCCGGCCCGGTGGTGGCCATGTGGACGCCAGGCAGCTGCCACTGCCAGTGTGCCACCACCAACTGGTGTGTTTTTCCTGGTACCACCGGGGTAGGTAGTGACCTCCCTTAAGGCTCAGAAATTTTGAGAAACGTGTCCAGGAGAAAGAGCCTCGTGAAGAAAAATACCAAAGTCTGTATTTTTGTACGGCATCTGCAAAAACTGCTGACTGGTACAGTGTAGGCTACGAGATGACGACGGAAATGCTCCCCGACAATGTCCTCCTAGAAATCTTTGATTTCTGCAAATATGGCCTCTCATTCCACGGCTATTCTGGGTGGGTTTGGAGGAGGAAAATGCTGACGCAAGTATGTCGGAGATGGCGACTGATTAGCCTCGGATCACCTCGGCGTCTCGACCTGCGAATTGTCTGCACTAACACAACGCCCACAAGGACATCACTGGATATCTGGCCACCCCTCCCTATCACCATAAAGAAATCACCATCGCATTTGCTAGTGGATGAGAAAGGAGTAGAAAACATCAATGCGGCACTCGAACACCGTGATCGCATCTCTGAGATCTTTATCCATGGTATATGGCCATTGGAGAAATGGGCTGCTGTGATGGACAAACCACTCCCGGCTCTCAGAGATGCCTACTTCTTTAGCTCATTTGGTGACACGCTTCCGCCCTTTCCTGAGACATTCTTGGGTGGATCTGCCCCATGTCTACGGTCATTACACTTAATTGCCATTCCATTTCCGTCGCTCCCCAAATTTGTTATTTCTTCCACCCACATCGTCGATCTTCAGCTCTTGTGGACCCCAAATTCCGGTTACATTTCACCCGACGTAATGGCCAAATGCTTGGAAGCATTATCAAACCTGGAACACCTTTCCGTTGGATTTCGATCCCCTCTATCCCGCCCTGTCCAATCAACACTGCCTTCATTGACACGCATAGTCCTCCCCGCTCTCACTTCCTTTTTCTTCGCTGGTGCGAGCGAGTACTTTGAGGACTTCGTCGCTCAAATCGATACCCCCATACTCAACCGGCTCTTGGTTGCATTCTTCTTGGACCTCATCTTCGATATCCCACAATTCCATGATTTCATCGATCGTACGACTCGTCTAAAGTCATTCAATCAAGCAGATATCGAGTTTTACCATCGCAAGATCAAGATTGTCCTTGGGTCACCGACTCGGTTCGAATTGGAAATCAAATGTGAAAGGCCAGATTGGCAACTGTCATCGATGACGCAGATATTTAGGCAACAGTTGCCCATCCTTTCTCATGTGGAACGACTCGGGATTCGTGCCGGATCTTTTCGGTTTCGTCCAAGGTGGAAAGCCGACCCAGATATGGATACCTCACAGTGGCTAGAGCTATTCCACCTGTTTATCGCTGTGCGGAGTCTGTATGTAGGTTCGCTACTGATGAGTCCAGTTGCGACGGCTCTGCAAGAGCTCACAGGAGGAAGGACCCTGGAAGTGTTCCCTGTGCTGCGCAATCTCTCCTTGCAACACGTTGAGCCATCTGGCCCTGCGCAGGAAGCCATAAAGTCATTTATCACAGCCAGACAGCTGTCCGGTCATCCTATAGCCATCCAACCTTGGGATTCCTACCTTGCCGAGAATGGCCCCTACTTTCTCTGAGTTTGTGGTATTGATGTCCTCTCTTTATGACATCTCTCAGTACGCTTCATGGCCCTGGTTGTGGTGGTATGGTCACTTATTAACCTTCTTCCCATATCCCCACCATTCTGCTGTTCATTGACTTCATTCACTATCAGTAGTAAAAGAGTTTACCGTTCTTATGCTTGTACCATATGTCCCTCAGGCTGCTTATCTTGACACAGAAGTTGCGTTTCATTTCATCAAATCCCGTCTTCTACTTGTCTAGGTGGCATTACCTCCCCCCAAAGATAGGATCGGTTGCGGTTATATCCGCCGCATGACACACACCAACTACTATTCGTGCTGTCGTACAATATTTTTACCCAGGTAAGGAATCCTCTCTAAAAACGTGCTATATCTTCTCTGCAGAGTACGTTTCACAAAATGCTTACCATGCTCCTTTGTAAATGATGAGAAGACTCCGTCCATACCCAATGAGACAGCAATCGTCGATACGAATACCAATTTCCTTCTTCCAACGTGCTGTACATGCAATCGATTGCTTATCTACTGTGAGATCCACCGGAGCGTTGACCTTGCGTTGGAAGTATAGTCCAGATGGCTTCGGGATTGTGGCAGTGGGCAAGCTGCGCGGCTTGAGATGGATGTTTAGACAGTTCTCGTCCTCGTTCTCAACACCCTCAGGCAATCGCCGAAAAAGGGGAAACCTGGAGGAACATCAAGTCGTGAATGAAGATAACTTGGAGCCAAAACACGAGGAATTGAAATAGGTGAAAGGGGTGTCGCGGTGTCGTCGGGCGACCAGTTGCCAGCAAGAGGCCCCGGTCACGTGACGGGAAATTACGGCGTCGGCGCACTGGACGCTTTCCCCGACAAAGGCGATGATCTCTCTGACAGTCATCTTAACACCGACGAAGTCCTCCAAGGACCCCTTCCCATCTGCGAACCCTAACCTTGTGTCCAGGGCAAGCAAACACGCGAAACGAGCAGCGGACACACGTCCTGACGAGATTCTAAGCTGAGTATTCTCCGACATTTGTGGGTAGTTTACAACACGCCCAGGGTCACCTCTTCTTTGTCACCTGGGTAGACGACAAGTCCCGCAAAGTCTCTGTCGAGGGCATGGGCAAGCGCTGTTGACACTCTCCGCGCCTTCGTTGCTCGGGAGGAGCTCCAAACCGGCCACCAACTCAAAGTCCTTTCCTCGGACAGAGGGGGCGAATACACGCCCGAAGAGGTTCAGTGGTTCCTCAAGGACAAGGGGATTTCTCACGAGATGGCCACCGCTGACACCCAGCAACACAACGGAGTGGCCCGACCGCATGAACCGCACACTCGTCGAGCGTGTCCGGACGATGCTCGCCGACGCGGAGCCACCCAACGTCTACTGGTGGGCGTTTTGCAGTACGCGGCGCTCCTCCACAAGGTTTCCCGACACGTGCTCCCGGTGACTACTCCTGAAGAAGTCTGGAGACGTCTCACGACTTCGCATTTTCGGCTATCGCGCCTTCGTGCCCATCCCGGACAAAGATGCGCAGTAAACTGTCCACCAACTTGCTCATCTGCACGTTCATCGGCTACGCCAGGCAGCGCAAGGCTTATCACCTTGTCCATCGCCCATCGGGACGCTTTATTGAGTCCCGCGACGTTATCTTCGACGAGCGGGGACCAGCAACGCCTTCAAGCATATTATCATCGATGCCAACGACGCGGCACCGCCACCCGTCAATCCCACACCCTCTCCCCCTTCCACTTCCGCCACTCCTGCTTCCGTTCCCGTTATCACTGACACGCAGACCACACCTTCCGCCTCGCGTCCAAAATGCGTGGTCCGCCCGCCTGTGCGAGACGATGACCCTCATTATTCAATTACCTCTTACAGTCAGACTCGCCCCGCGGAGCGCGCGAACGTCGCCCTCACTGACAAACCAGCGTCCCGCGAACGTACAAAGAGGCTAAGGTATGCAGCTTCACTCAGGTGGAAGAGCTCGTCTTCAACCAAACGTTTACCCTCGACGCCAAACGCTTCCAACGCGTCCCTGGCACACTTATGCACCTCCTGTTGGGTACGCGCCCCAACTTCTCCTACACCCTCACAACTCTCGGTCGTCACGCAGCCAACCCTGGGTTTGAGCACCTGCACGCTCTCGACCGCCTCTCCCAATACCTCCGCGGGACTGCCGACCACAAGTTAGTTTACCGCTCTGGATAATCGACGGAGACACCTTGATTGGCTATATCGACGTCGACTGTGGTAGCAACCACAGGTCTACTGCTGGCACCGAGGCCGAACACATCGCCGGCACGCACGCCGTCATGGAGACCATCTGGCTCAGGCGATTCTTCGCGGGTTTACACCAGCCAATCACTCTTCCCATTTCCCTTCGCACCGACAATCAGTCCGCCATCGCCACCGCTAGGAACCTCGAGTTCCACTACCGCGCCAAACACCACCAGTCCTTCCGGCACAAGGTTGAACGCAGTGACAACGCCCTCGACCACGTGCCGACTACTCCCCAGCTTGCGGACGTCCTCACCAAGGGACTCTCTTGAGAGGAGCACGAAAGGTTCACAAACGAGATGGTTTTGTGCAGTGAGGATTGATGGGGCATGTTGGAGGACAATCGCGCCACGATGGTTTGCTCTCTCACACCTTCTCATTCGGACAGCGTCATAGCCTTTTCCTTGTACGTTTGACAATGCCCCGGACTATGTTTCATGGTCGTTGGCTCATGATAGTCATCCTAATCCTTCTCACTTCAATCCTTGACTACTGATCGTAGTTCGTGTACTTAAACGATATGGCTTTCGTCTGTAGAAGACTGAATGTTCGTCTTTGTCCGACACATCATTCACCCTGTTCAGATGAAACCGCCAGTGGCAAGGGCACAGCACTGAGTCTTCGTTGATTTGACCTGTCCGAAACGTACGCGCTACATGTAGTTACAATCAGTACAAACTACGGTCAACGTCTTCATAAAGCCTGGCGACAAAGATTTCCTCAGGTCTTTCGATGTGTGGCCTGTGCAAAATTTGGGGCCTGACCTCTCCCTCCTGCTACGGTGCTTTTTTTTTTGCATCGCGTGCTGTTCAGTGTTACGGTAGTCGTCCCTCAGCGCGTGCCCGTCATGAATCCAAACTAGACCAAACGCACCTCCTTGTCCATGAGATACTACAGTATACGTACGTTGTCAGGCTAAATTAGCACCAGCACAACGCTAAAAAAAAAGTTGCTGTGAATTCTACCATGGGAAATTATCCCGATCCTACAGTCCACCTCACCCACCTCCGTAGACCTACCTGGGCAGATTGAGTGTGAGCTAGCCAAGCGCAGAAATAGGGACCCATCGAGTGTCTCGATTCCCTCCGGCGACAGTCGCTGTCCCGAGTCCGTCTCCATGGCAACAGAAAGGTTCCCTGCTTCACGCACGTACCAGCGCACTGCGAACTTTGTAGATTCGCTTGGCCAGTCCCCGGAGTGAGCTTCGAGATGGCACGTAGCCACGCGTAGTCCAGAGCCTTGTCGTCCCACAGACGCGGTGTATGGATAACGGCAAGGCTCCGACTCCGTTCGAGCTGGTGCGAATAATTCTGCGTTTGAAAACGCATAGAAGGCCGCGAGTGGAAACAGGCAGCTTCCAGGGACGATTTTCCATGCCTTGGCCACTGACGGGTACTGTAGCCTGAAACGATCCAAAGTTCGGAGTGACCTGCTGTTCAGCGGGAATCGTGGTGATAAAATTGCCACCTCGAGAACGTGATCGGAGAGGATGATAGACTGGGATGACAGTAGAGCCACTTTATGGCAGCCATTTGGCCCAGTTCAGAACGGTGAACAAGTCAGCGCATGGGCCATCAAGGAAACGGGAGGAACACACGTAAAAAGGGTCCAAATCAATCGCTCTCCCGATATCACAGTGCGAGGAGCAACCCCCACCGCAGCACCAACTATGACCTCTTCCGAGACGGAGGGTTCTGCGCCTGTGTCATCACATATTCCTGTAAGCCCATCTCTTCACCATTCTTGAATGAGACTGGATGGTGTGCGAGTGGTATGCCGGCCTCACCACAACCACTGGATGTGGGTTCATGGTGGGTACTACCGTGAAAGTCAATGCGCGTAGTTGTGTGTATGTGGGAGGGATATTTCAGGGGGCGTACGTGAGTACAAGAGGGTGGGCTAAGGTGAACTTCCACTCACTACTCGTGCCCAGGGAGTGGTGTCGGTCTTGATCGTAGATGGCGTTACCCTTAGATAGTGGAAAATATTGAGGCTGATGTGTTACTCCGTTAAGACGGAATGAGAGCGAGCAAAAAGAGGGGCGTACCCTCCGAGGCCCAAGAAACCAATCAACACAAACCCTCTTCTGTCACAAGCGTCCCGACTGAGAACCGTCATTCATGACGACCATCTTCCCTGCCACCCTCTTCGACTTGGACGACATGGACACCAAGATAACACATCTCGCGTGTGACGGTGTGAGAATACTAATAGCCGGAGACCAAATGCGGGAGGCGGAATACTGGCAGAGTACTGGCAGTAGGAGGGTGACTTTGTGGATTAACCAAGATAGGATTAGTCACCGCCTGTGGTAGGGCGGCTGTGTCATGGTGGCGTCCATTCTGCACCTTGTATTGGCCCACTTCCAGTGGCCGGGCAGACGAGCGGTTCACCCTTTGGTACGGACTCTATTAGTACGTACAGTTTCCGCACCAATGACCTCTCAAAACTCGAAGTACGCCTAAGAAAACTGATTGCTCTCATTTCTGAACTAACTAACAAGGGTGTATTTCTTAGCACCGCCTGGTCCTCGGAGCTGAGTAATGACCACTCTGAAGGCTCAGTAATGAGAGGACATTTCGTATTACCTGTCCTGGGAGAGGGATATCGTCAAGGTTTGCATTCTGTGTATTGTCCGCAGCAACCGCTGACCAATTTCGCCATGTGCACTGTAGGCCGGGTGACGATCGGCATGCTGCCCGATTATGCTCTGCTAGAAATATTTCATTTCTACAAAGACGAGGTTTTCTCAAATCGAATTTCCTTCACGCAGGTCTGGAAATGGGAAACGCTGACGCAAGTATGTCGACAATGGCGGCGTGTTGTCTTTGGATCACCTCGGCGTCTCGACCTGCGACTTGTCTGCACAAGCACGACACCCACTAGCAAATTACTAGATATCTGGCCACCCTTCCCTATCATCGTATCACTCCCTCCCCAGTATCGAGTAGTGGATGAGAATGGCGTGGATAACCTCATCGCGGCACTCAAATGCCGTGATCGCATATCCGAGATCGGCCTCTTCGATGTTAGTGGCCCTATAATTGAAAATTTGGTCACTGTGCTGCACGAGCCATTTCCGGTGTTGACTCACTTCGAATTGGCGTCAACTGATGAGTCGGTGCCGGCGCTTCCGGAGACATTCTTGGGTGGATTTGCCCCGCGTCTACAATCATTTGTGTTGAAGGGCATTCCATTTCCGTCATTCCCCAAATTCATCTTATCTTTTACTCACATCATTGACCTTCGCCTTTCCGAAATCCCGAGTTCCGGGTACATTTCACCCGAGGTTATGGCTACCTGCCTGGCGACATTACCCAATCTCGGAGTTCTCTCCATTGGATTCCGATCCCCTTCATCGCGTCCTCTCCAATTAAGTCCACCTCCCCTCACACGTGCAGCCCTCCCTGCTCTCTGGTTTCTGGGTTTCTCTGGCGTTAGCGAGTACTGTGAAGATTTTGTCGCGCGAATAGATACACCTCGCCTTACGCGGCTCAGCATAGGGTTCTTCATGGACCTCATCTTTGACATTCCACGACTACGCAATTTCATCGACCGTACAGGAAGCATTAAACCCTTCGATGGAGCCGTGATACAGTTTTCTGGCCGGGCGATTAGGATTGTCTTTGGACCACCACCCCTTCCCCCTGAAGGACCACTTTCGTTCCTGTTGGAAATCAGATGCGAAAGGCCGGATTGGCAACTGTCATCGATGGCGCAGATATTCAGCCAACAATTGCCTCTCCTTTCTCACGTGGAGCAACTCCGAATTTCTGAGTTTCCTTGGGAGAGTTTTGAGTGGAAAGACGACCCAGACATGGATTCCTCCCAATGGCTGGAACTATTTCGCCTATTGATCGCTGCGCAGAGTCTGCATGTATCCAAGGGACTGGTGTCCCCTGTTACAGGGGCTCTCCGAGATCTCACGGGGCAAATGGCCATGGAAGTGTTACCTGTGCTGCAGACTCTTTCCTTGGAAGGACTTGAGCCATCCGGACCTGTTCATGAAGCCATCAAGTCATTTGCTACTGCCAGACAGCTATCTCGTCAACCTGTCGTTATTCAATGATGGGAACGACAGGAACTATAACCATAGCCCTGGATCATCAAGGATGGATGTTCAACAACAACTCCAAGGACCAAAGATAATACCCCTTACTGTCCATGCCATACACGCTCCGCATCATCTCTGTCACACGACATTCCCATTCATAGCCATTACTTCCTCTGCGCATGGTTTCTTCTTTGTGCCATCTTGCTGCGCTTTATGGCACTGTCAGTGGTTTCCGTTGAGCAACACTCATTACCCCCATGCCCACTTTTCCTTCATCTCCCGACTATTATATCCTTGTTTTCCCGAGGTATTCCCTAATCCACAAAAACCATTCTTCTTCTGGTCCATGTACTAAAGTAGTCTTGATCGCCTTGAGATTCTGAGTCACCTTGCTGGGGTCAGAATTTACATCCGGCGCCAACTGAATGCACCTGCTTTGATGTGTTGTTAATCCACGTTAATGTACCTACTGCGCCGCCTGTACAATTGAACTGCTAGTTTTACGCATCACTTTCGTCAATGAAGAAACCCGCCTCATTTATTCGCCCATATGAGCGGCCATCGTTCGATCAACTCGAGACGACCAATCATCTTGTGGGTTTGCGACATACTGCATACACAAGCTGTGCCTCGTGCTAAGGACATGGATTATGTTACACAACAACACGACACATGACACAACACAAGCAGTTAAAGAAATGTTGGGGCTCCTGCTTGTATGATTGTCCAGACCCAAACGGACGCTTTCTCGCCTTCAGGCCTTCAAGCTTCAGGCTTCGTGCATAATTCATCCAAGCTGATCGAACGTGATCCACCCAAACCCTCAAACAGCACATTGTCGAGCATCCGGGTTCCGAGGGCGACGGCTCCAAGCACCTTCCTTCACAGCACAGCCGCAGAAAGGTTCCTTGGCGCATGCGTGTCGTGGCGCATGGGAAACCTTGTGGTCACATTCGTCCGGTCCCAAGATTGTTCTCAGGACTACGCGTTGCTGGATGATGGCAAGGCCCGGGCTCAGGCTAACTGGCGCATACTACTCTCTGTTCGTAGGCGAGTAGAAGTTCATGCTCGGCAGTTGTTGGTTGCCACGGATGATCCTCCACGCCCTGGCTACTGAGACGCGAGTTAGTACAGAACCATCCGACGACCGAACATTGGGAGTGAGCCACAGTTGAGCGGGTGCGATGGTGATCCCCGCACTCACCAGCTGCCCAAGCAGATCCGAGCCCTTGCCGAAGTAGAAGGGCTGTTGGGGTTGCTCCGGGGCGAGAAATCGCGGTGCGCAATGAGCCAGATAAGCCTGACATCGGCGCACGCACCAGCGGGAAAGACACCCATCGGAGAAGCGCACAGACATCCTCCAGACCTCCCCGACTCATAAACGCGGGGCCCCATCGTTTTTTTTGGGACCCAGAGTCTACTGATTCAAAGGCCTTTGTCTGTGCCCACCAGGCGCGGAGGCCTGTCTCCAACATGGGTGCCCGTGTGCGCCCTGATCCGTGGCCCAGCCCGGACGTCGTCTTCGTCAATCTGGATGCTTGTTCAGGATCAGCATCACTGCTTGAGGGTGAGCAAAACATCAACTTACCGCATGTCGGCAGCAAGCAGGATGCTGCCCAAACAGCCCCTCAAAATTTTTCATTCTCACCGCACCTGCACTAGCCGAGAGCACTGTCAGCGTCTAGCTCGCTGGCAAGGCCAAGAGAGCCATCACCGCAACGCCAGAGGCGTTGGAGCCCTGGACGTATGGCAAACGCAGGAGTGGGCGCGAGGCGCTGTTACAGAGCGAGCGCGATGAACCGTCACGAAGGGACTCCAATGAGGGCGCCCTAGTCACCTGGGAGCCTGAAGGAAAACCTGCGGGAGAGGAGGCCAAATCGAAAAAGGCCTGGAACGCCAGCAAGAGCAACCACGCGCAGCGTCGCCCGCCAGCAAGAGAAACCTAGCTGCCCGGAGAATCAGTCAGGCAGTACCACCACAAGAGGCCAGCCACGCACCTGGAACTTATCCACCACCGTGAGGAGCTGGCCTATTGTTGTTTTCGAGGCCCATCAAGAGGGCGCGGCGTCATCCTGGGAGACGTGATGGTGTTGCAACAAGGCATCGGACTCAAAGCCACTCGAACATTGATCGGACCCGAACTGGACCGGACATTGGCCAGTCTAACCTGGCAATGGTGACGAGGACGAGGGAGGGGTGGCATGGGCGTGGCGGCGTGGCATGCAAAGACTCGATCGCGTCGAGGGTGAGCTGAGATGCGAGTTGTAGAATCGTCTGACGACCGAACATTCGGAGTGGGCCACGGTTGAACGTTAAACGGGTAGGGTGGTGATGAAGTCTGTATGCTGAGAAAGCGTGTGGGTAGGAAGATGGATGGAGGCGATGATACGAGGACTTGATGGTCGGACATTTCAAAGCCACCCAAGTCAGCAGTCTTGCTATAGGGAGACGTAGAGGGACATACAGGTAGAACGTCCAAATCGCGCCCTCTGAGCTTGTGTTTTCCATCTCTAAACCCCCATCTTTTTCAAGTCTTTAAGGTTCAAGCCCACAGTCAGCTAAGAAACCAACATAGTGTACCAACTAACTCCCTGATACGCACCACTGTCACCACCCTACCGTCCAGTAGTCAAACGCATGATAGCGGACTTGGATTGGCCAGGCCATACTCTTCCCGAGTAATTCCGTAAGCTCATCCGTTAGTGGGATCGCGGTGTCATTCAGGCATGGAGGAAAGTGGATAGATATGCTCGACAAGTTCAAGTTGACGTTGTTGTAGGGCAACAAGGTCCTGTATCGCATGAGAGTTGAACGGTTTTTGAGGGCGTGACAATAGAACTAAGAGAGAACTGGGCCAAAAGGAACGTCAACACAACAAACTTTGTTTGCATATGACAGAATGGCAGAGAACAAAATATCAAGAAATCAAGTGTTACGTGTGGAGAGGCTTACCAAGAATACCCTCTCCAAGTGTCGCTAAACGCGGATAGCTACGTGTTAGATCGAATAGGACATAATTTTTTGTCGTCGATGCGAATTGTACCGAAAGCTTTGGCCTTGGATTCGACGTAGATTTGAGATGGCCTCGGGGCCATCGCAGTTGGTGAGCTGTGTGGGCAGAAGGGTGGGCGTTTAGGGCACTCGACATATCGGACTTACGAGGGGGATTCGGGCGGAATCCCAACACTGGACGAAGATAGTCCAAGCCGGAGGGGATAAGATCGATAAATATGAAAAGAAATGTCCAGTATTGTTGAGGCGAAACACTGGTAGCGAAAGGCTGGTTTGGTAATACCAACACTATGATAATACCGTGACGGAGGGTCCGTTGCGAAGTTCAATTTGATGGTGCACGAAGCATGCTGAACCTCGTACAGGTACTGTATTCACCATCCCACATTAAAACCTCACCGATGAGCTCTGATAAGTTTGAAGTGCATTCGTAGAAACTGATTTCCTTTGTCTCTAACTGGCCAAGTTGTTTATTCCCTAGGGGTCTTCGAATTCGAGTGATGACACCTCTCGGGACTCAGCGACAAGGGCACTTTCCGTGCACCTCTCAAAAAAACGGCTTTGTGTTGAACAACCCCAAAGTTTGTGTTTTGTACAGTGCCTGCAGCTGCCGTTGACGCCGACTGATTCTCTGCTGGCCACGTGTCAACATGCCTCGCTTGGGTGGAGGATGTCACGTGGTCGAGCAAGGCGGATTCGGGCAGTTCGGGCTCTCGGATATGCATAGGTTGTATGTTGGGGCTCGGGATGCTCGTTTCCGAGGCTACAGGGCGTGCAGTCCCTACAGAATACTCCGGGTCATTCAAGGTTTCTTACATCGTGGAAATAAGCTACTATTTATTCATGGTTATCGAGCGCAAGAACCGAATTCTGTTGACTGTGACCATCTTAGGTATCTGCTTCTCCTTAGTTCTCCGGCCTCGTGCTTGCATCCATTCGTCCTGTGTTTGTTTCCGCCTTGGTTTTCTTTCGTCACTCTCCCTACTTTCCTTCCATCGTTGGATGCGTCATGTGAGCGTTAATTCAAGTTGTCCGGCTCATTCGTACGTTGACATTTGGATTCGATATCTTCGGCCCTCCTCTCATAGTTTACAAAGTGTCTGGCATATGTATAAACTGGCTCGTTGTCTGTCTGCGAACACAGGTTCCCCCTTGCATTTCTCCTCACTTCTGTGTGCCTTCGCCTGAGTTTCCGCATTCGTCCCTTTCCTTGCCGACTGTCCTCGCCCCTGCGACTGAGCCGCCGAGGGCCGAGCCTACCAGCACAGACTTTGTTTGCTTGGGTCTCCCTTATCGTGCTCCGTTTAGTAATCCTCGTCCATGAAACGGGATTACTGCTGTTCCGGTGGCATAGCGCTCGGGAAGGCGATGCAAGTTCAGGTGCATTTTACATGCCAAGTCATTTATTGGAATCAATTCGCACGCCTTGATGCATGTAGGACGGAAGTCTGATGGAGTACGACAGGGGAGTGAAAATCGAAGGAGCTACTAGCGCACCGTAATCCCGTCTCATAATCTAGGAGGGAGATACGGCTATAGGAGATCTTTCCACGTGCAAACGGGAAGGGAAGATATCGATCCAAGAACATGGTCGTGAAAGGGTGTCGTCACTGCCGCGACCTGTGTCAACACGAAGCACCCACGAAGGTTATCTTGATGAACCGTCCACTATCCTCACGCGAGGCCCAGCCACTGGCGACGATTACCAACAGAAGGGTCATCCATTTGATTTTCTCGAAAATAGGTATGATGGGAGAAATTGAGGCGCAAGTATTGTGTGAAGATGGCTAGTAGAGGGGATGGTCTCGATGATTGAAGATGGGAGTTAAACGAACATTGAACGCGGTCAGGTGACCGGAGATCAGAGGCGCCGAGTGCGAGCCTGAGTTACGATGGAAAATACGTGAGTTACACAGAACTTACGTCCGTGGACGGGTCAAGACAGCACATCAACCGTGACGTTCAACATCGAATCATCATCAATGAGCACTTGTATGCATGTCCAAGGATTCTCACTGACCATATTACTAACACTCTCCAACGTAGTCACAGTACCTGAAAGCCCCCCCGCACAAATATCTTTACCGGCTTTTGATATTGCCCCAAGTTTCGTTCGTAGCAGTCCCGGATTGCCGGGCCCATTTGAAGGCCCGTCTGAGGGCCTGGTGACGGTGGGGAATTCTGTTTGTGTTCGGGAAGAGTCCCGTGAAGAACCACGTCGATGTAGGTCTTGTTTCTCAGTGCCCTACAACACCTACTGACTGAGCCGGTTTGGCCCAAGTGACGATCGATGTACTCCCCGGCGACCTCCTCCTCGAAATATTTGATTTATACAGAGAGAGAGTGACTCGCAGACCCTTTGGGGAGTCCGATTGGCCCAATTGGGGTTGGACAACACTGGCTCACGTGTGTCGAAGATGGCGAGGTATCGTCCTTGCATCACCCCAGCGTCTGCGCCTGCGGATCACCTGCAGTACTGTGACACCTGTGGAGACATCCTTGGATATCTGGCCGCCACTTCCCATCGCCATAATTTATCCTCCGTCTCGCTTTATTAGCCATAAGTTTAAAGGTGAAGAACGTGAAGAGAACATTATTGCGGCCCTCGAACACCGAGACCGAATATCCGACATTCGCATTTTCGATCCAGAAGGACGTTCCTTGGAAAGATGGCTAGTCGCGATGCAGGAACCACTTCCAGCTCTGACGTATCTCGATCTCGGGTATTCCTCCCGACGGTCGCTGATCCTTCCCAATGCGTTCCTTGGTGGATACGCCCCTCGCCTACGATCGGTTTCCTTAAGCGGAATTGCATTTCCGACATTTCCCAAATTTGTGTTGGGCGCCACTCACATTGTCACTCTTCGTCTTGGTATGCCGAGTTTCCAGTATCCATCCATTTCGTCCGAGGTAATGGCCACTTGCCTGGCCGCATTACTCGACCTTGAGATCCTATCAATCGGGTCCGACCTATCTCCATTGAGTCCAATTCAAACGACGTCACCCAGCCTGCCCCCACTGACGCGTGCAGTCTTTCCCTCCCTCACGGAGTTCCACTTCGTTGGTATCGGCGAGTACCTGGAAGATTTTGTCGCCCGAATAGATACACCCCTACTCAACCAGCTACGAATATGGTTGTCCATGGATTTCATCTCTGGCACACACCAACTCCACCAGTTCGTCGGTCGCGCACAAAGCCTCAGGCCGCTCAATCACGCTCAGGTGGCGTTTTCTAATTTTACGAACACCATTATTCTTGGGTCGCCAGCTCGTTTCGTGTTGGACATTACATGGGACAGGCCAGATCAGCTGCTTTCGTCCGTGACGCAGATGTGCAATGATTATTTCTCCTGCCTCTCGCAAGTGGACCAGCTCAACATCTGCCACTTCCCCGAGGATCCCGGTATGGAACTAGGAGGGAAAAACGAGGTCGATCCCTCTCAATGGCTGGAGCTCCTCCGCCCGTTCAGCGCTGTGCGGACACTTTATGTATGCGACGAACTGGAGCCGCTTGTCGCTGCCGCTCTAGGAGAGCTCACAGGGGAAAGAACGATGGAGGTGTTACCGGCGCTTGAAAATCTTTGCTTGGACGAACTCGGGCCGTCAGGATCTGCGCGGGATGCTGTGGAGTCATTCATTGCTGCCCGCCAGATTTTGGGACGGCCCATAGTCGTCCAACGCCAGAACCAATTCCACTTACTCATCCGAAGATGGGTGCAGTAACTGCACCCCACTTTCCATTCCATCCACGCTCTGTGTCATCTCCTATTACCCTGTGTTCCTGTTTCATGCGTTATTTGATGTGGGGTTTTTGGAAGACTTACGTCCCTTAGTTCGTCGTCATCTCATCTTTTAACATGTTTACCCTGGGTTCAGTGGGTGTTCGCGGTTCGTTCGAGTTTTTGGTTTACTCTCGTTATCTTCCACTTCGACCTTTACTCATAGTTCCACGATACTACCATGTTACGCGATGCCCAGCCACCGATGAGATTCATTCATAGAAAAAGTTGGCTGTTTGATTCGTCTGAGGGCGCAGGTATGGCGGGAGCAAGCATTGTGTGGGGTGTGTCCGATCGGTGACGCGGTGACGAAGGTACATCCGGATGAACACCGTGTCATGTGACCACCGTTGAGAAGAGGCGCGCGCCAAATGCGAGGCACAACGTGACTACTGCGATCATGATGGCAAATCCGGTAGGCAGAACTTCCGTCAGTTACGCGCCTACAGGTCAAGACAGTCAGTCCGTGCTTCAATGTCCAACATCGTAGCCCCACGTATGAGCGCTCGCAAGTACGTCCGAGTCCAAGGATACTCACTGTCACCACCGCTAACCCTGTCCAACCTAGCCATTTCCGACAGCCTTTCCGCCGTTTGGTCTCTTTACTGACCACTGGTATTACCAAGTGCTTAATTCCTAGTACTTTCGAGTCGCTGGCTCCACTTGATGGCCCGTCTGAGGGAATGATGATGGATGGAATATCCGTTTATGTGCAGGAGGAATCCCATGAAGAGAGTCGTCAACGTATGTCTTGTTTCTTGGTGTGCCCCAACGGCCGCTGACCGAGCCACTTCAACCCAGGTGACGATCGATGTACTCCTCGACGATCTTCTCCTTGAATTATTATTTGATTTATATAGAGAGGAAAGCACTCGCGGATACTCTGTGAAAGCCGCATGGGAGTGGACAACGCTGGCACATGTATGTCGGAGATGGCGAGCTATTATCTTTGCATCGCCTCGTCGTCCACACCTGCGAGTTACCTGCGATCCTAGAACACCTGTGAAGACGTCCTTGGATATCTGGCCGCCATTTCCCATCGCCATAACTTGCTTCCCGTTTCATACTGTAGACGAGGAGGGCGAAGATAACCTACTTGCGGCACTCGAACACCGGGACCTAATATCCGACATTCACATTTTCGATCCAAAAGGAAGTTCCGTGGAAAGATTAGTAGTTGCGATGCAGGAGCCGCTTCCAGCTCTGACGAATCTCTATCTCGGGTCTTCCTACCGGGGGCCGCTCGTCCTTCCCGATCCATTTCTTGGTGGATACGCCCCACGTCTGAGATCGGTTTCCTTACACCATGTCGCATTTCCGGCGTTTCCCAGATTTGTATTGTGCGCTACTCACATCGTCACTCTTTATCTTTTCGAGATACCCCCTTCCGAGTTCACCTCCATTTCACCCGAGGTAATGGCCACTTGTTTGGCCGCATTACGTCACCTTGGATCCCTTTCAATCGTATTCCAATACGCTCCAATTAGCCCACTTCAAACGACTCCGCCCCCACTGACACGCACTGTCTTGCCCTCTCTCACCGACTTTCGATTCATGGGCGTCGCTGAGTACCTGGAAGATTTCATCGCCCGACTCGATACACCCCTCCTCCATGAGTTTAGAATAGCATTCTTCATGAACTTCAACTTTCATACACCTCAACTCCATCAGTTCATCGGTCGCACACAAAGCCTCAGGTCGCTCAACCACGCCCGGGTGAAGCTTTTCAATTATAGGATCAAAGATTGCCCTCGGATCACCAACTCGTTTCGAGTTGGACCTCGGATGCTACGGGCCAGAACAGCAGCTTTCTTCCGTGACGCAGATCTGCAATATTCACTTCCCCTCCCTTTCTCAGGTAGACCAACTCTATATCTACGAGGATTCCGGTCTGGAGCTAGAGCGGAAGAACGAATTCGATCCCTCTCGATGGCTGGAGCTCTTCCGCCCGTTCAGCGGTGTGCGGAGTTTGTATGTGTCCGAGACACTGGAGCCCCTTGTCGCCGTCGCTCTGGGAGAGCTCACGGGGAAAAGGCCGATGGAGGTGTTACCAGCGCTCGAAAATCTTTCCTTGGATGAAATCGAACCATCCGGATCTGCGCAATGCTATGGAGTCATTCATTGCCGCCCGCCGGCTTTCTGATCGCCCCGTAGTTGCCCAACGCCAGAAGAGACGATCGCAGCCAAAAACCAACACCCCTTACTCATCCGAGGACGAATTATAGGTGTACTCCACAGTCCATTCCATTCGCCCTCCGCGTCATTTCCTATCGCCCGGTGTTCCTGTTCCATCCATTGTTGATGCGGTCGGAGGCTTTGGGACGCGATTACTTCTGTCCGTTCTTCATGCTTATCTTTTTACGTGATTACCCTGAATTCGGTGCGCTTCACAACCCCGGTCGCGTTTTGAGGTCACGCTCATTTTCCACTTCTACCCACAACCTCGCAATACTATTTCTGACTACTGCTTTTCATGGATGAAATCGTCATCAGGAAATGGTTTTCACTGACCCGCGATCGCTAGGATTGAGCTATAAGGCGCAGAGCGACAAGATCTGAGAGCCGTTACTGGAAGGAAAATGTAACTTCGTAATTTGCATCGGTGGAGGTCGTGTTCCTCATACTACTGATGTAGTCCGCGATCATGCTACTGTAGACCGAATCCCAATTTCATGACATATTCCAATGACAGCCCGTAACAATTGTCACCCTGCCGAGTAAGGTTGGATGTGATCAACATGCAAGTGGATAATACAATAGGACACCTCGGTTTGAAACGACTTATCCACAATCTAAGGCTTGGGAGCTACTGATGTTCGAAAATTCCCATAGTTACAGCTGTGCGTTGATTTTACGTGTCGCCCTGCCTCCGCTCTTGGTGCAGGGACCCACATCGCCACATGGTGCCTGTTAATATTGCATCACGGGCAAAGGGTGTTGGATATAAGGTATTGGCCACAAAACGATGCTTTGTCTGTACCTGTGGGGGTAAGCCGGGCATACTAGTAAACAAAGTGGATACTGGAATAACGGTATCCGGACATCCTATATCTGAGCGTCTACTATAGTAGTACCCATAGATATCATGAACTGAGATGGTGAAATTGGGCTATATAGATAAGGAAATGTCAATGAAAAATAACGGGTCAGTATACTTTCGAGAAGTAATAGTCTGTGAATGGTTCACTATGCGAAGTTCATGGAGTGGCACCGTTTGTACCCATCATGTACCCGCATATACGTACTCATCATTCCTGCCATCGGTTTCGCTCTTCGGATCTTGGCAGCGTGTCGTCGTAGTCCTCGTGAGGATGTGCAATCAAGGGACGCGCAGCTTTGGCAGGTAGATCACTCGCCGATGTGCGACCTGCCTCCTGCGGCACATATGTTTCGTCTGGTGATGGGGCGAATCGAAGAAGACGGTACGCTGTGTGATCATATGGGGGTCTTATGTTAGCCATGGAGGAAGTGCCAGTGGGACCCAGGACGGAATGGTGTTGATGCCGGCGACGACGACAGACGATAGAAATACACAGCAGCCCATGATACTGCCGGTTATGATGGCCCTCTTTCCCCTCGCCACGATAAGGCACAGCGTTGGGGGTGTCCGTCGCAAACATCTGCTCATCAGTCGGTGCTGCGCCGCCAAGCCGATTGTTGGAGATGCGTTTGGTGGGGGCAGGCGCTTGGCAGATAGGAATATACCGAACTTAAATGGAGATCCGGAAGGCAGCACTGGGGCTTCGTCCTTGGGACTGGGCAGAGGTTGATTGGGAGAACCGAGCGGGGAGGCGAGAATACGGAAAACGCGGGGTTACAACGTGATGAGGCCTCTTTTCACATTTTTGATCCGTGGTAGGGCAATTTCGCGACATCGTAAGCAGGTTGGACTAGAAGTTGCAGATTGATAGATGGGACGACATGGTTTACATTTTGTTTGGTCGTCGCCAGCAAGTCGCTAAGGTATCCCACGCTTGTGGGTGATGTTTTGTGCCAGCCTGGGCAGGTTGCGCGAACTAAAGTTCATGGTTGACATAATCATATTCGGCATGGCCCGAAATCACTCTGATTGGCTATACACATCTACAAGAATTTGTACGCTACACTACTAGGATTAGGCGTAACCTGCCCAGATGGCTGGTTAGGAGCCTGGCAGCGGGTATGTTCCAGAAACAATCTTCCATGCCGTGGCCACTGCGCGATGCATTTGGAGCGGCAGCAGGTGACTGGCAAATGGGAGAGTGTCGGGTTTGAACAGAGAGGACGGCTGTGAACATTCATCCTTGATAATGAGTCTGGGAAGGAAGATGGATGAGGTGACAATATGTGCACTGTATGGGCAACCGTTTCAAATGACCAACAAGTCACTGGGTGCTAAGATCAAGGAAAACATGTGGGTCTGACAAAGTAGTGCGGGGCGTCAGTCAGAATGTGTGTAGATGGGCACAAGTAATATGGCTGAGGGCACAGGTACACTGACCACAACTGTCCGGGAAATGTCTTGAGATCGGTTCCCGCAGGGTTTATTGCCGACCCCAGCAGCCTGGAGACGAAGCCAAACGCCAAACAGCGCGTGATGCTTGCTGACCAACGTCGGGGATCCTGTCAGCAGCGGGCCGGCCCGGGCCCAGGCGGCGCAGCTTTTGTGTCAGTTCCTGGCGGGCTGCTTCTGGCGCTTGGAGTTGGAGCGATTCCAAAACATCCCTACCGTCGTTCACACAGGCGCAACTACAGCAACGCTAGTTTCTCCAAGACGTTTGAGCGACCCTCTGTCCTGTAATTCTCTACTGCACATAATACAAGCCCAATTCCCCACTCTAAGTCATCATTCATGCATGTGGCGACCACCATGAGGTTCGACGACACCCTTCTGTGTGGCATACTTTTAAATGCTGACGATGCAAACTGTGTCTACAATTTGAAAGGCGATTTCAGTGCATGTTCCCAGCCAGTATTATTCTAGTCTCAGTAATGGCGACGTCAATTTTTCGTGATGGAAACGCCCCGTGATCACAGCTTGGATCACAGGAGCTCCTTCGCTGGCAAAACCGCTGTCTGCAGATGCTGAGCAGAAATCAGTCGAGTGTCTTATAAGAGTGGCCTGGGAAGGTCATGGGCATTCTGTTGTCCATGTCATATATGTAGCACGTGTCTTACCAGGAAGATAAAAACTCGACATTCAGGTTACTGTCACGTCGGCTCCCTTCACCTCGCCCTGGACGTACGACGCTTAGACTGACTCATGGTCGCTTACGCCTGTGAAGGGGCTTCTGTAAGGTGGGCACGCGCTGCAACCTCGGAACGAACATTATTCGACTATGTGACGCCTCCCGAACCACCCGAGCCCGCCACGTTTTGCCGCCTTGTCTTTGACCCTCCGTTCCTCAACCCTCGTTGCTGCCCATTTGAAGCCATCCCACTAGCAGTCACGTTGCCCTGCTCGTTGCACCCCAAACCTCACGGCCAACGACTCGCGGATGGCCCTCTCCCGTTCGGCCGACGTTGCTGCCCCTCACAGACCGTCCCTCGGTCTGGACCCCGCTGGCGGTTTGGAAGGATTTGCGCTGTATATAGGATCGCTCGGGTTTCTTTTCGTACGTCTTCTGTCGTCTTTTGTTTTAGGCTTGCTACTCTCCATTTCACATCGTCCCCCTTTTGTTTTAGACTTCACCATCGAGTATTGCAGCACCATACCCCACCCCCATCGCCCTTGCGCTCGGTGTCGCGCACCTTACGACGGTTCAGTAAAATTTCAGCCTTCGGGCACCGCCCTTTTTCGTCGCATATGACGCCACGCGGCCTGTCGCCGACAGTATCACTTTAGAGTCCGTCTCTCACTTTTTCGCCCAGTTACTCACTTCTGCACGTAGAGTACTTGTTCTGTACTATCTCGGCTTGTGTATAAAAACCCTGCGTCTGGCTTCGTCAAGAGGCTAGGCAACTACGGTCCACTTTCCCCCATCCCTCCCGTTTGCGTGCTTCCGAGGGCAACTGTGGCCCATTTTCTCTCTTCTACTCTCCGCTTGTGTGCCTTCTGACCCTCGACCACGATCCGTGCGTTTTCATTTGCCTTCGCCGCCGTCTCACCTCCGTAGAACGCATCGCGCATATAAACACACCTGCCAGCAGACGTGCGATCACGGCTCATCGTGCGTCCCCCGACTTATTCCACGGCGCGTTCTCGAGTCCCCGGGAACCTAGCTCTGATTTTATTTCATCTCTTCCTTCATCCGTCCTTATTCGAACTTACGCGCGGACCTATGTCTGCTATACACTTCTTTATTCTCTGCGCCGAGCACCGGTCCGGATGTGTACGTCCTGTCGAGAGATCGGCATGAATTTGCGGCTATCAACTCCAACCCATTGAGTGAGGTGTGCATGTTTGCACACGTAGTGTGAGAGTTCCCGACCAGCCCGCCTGCGCTTTACGTATCATTTATACATACGTTCAGGCAGCGAAAGAGGTGGTATTCCTGAGGATAAGGCTTCATCTCATTTCCAAATTAAGATCCCCTTCAGGAAGTAATAGAGGTGGTGGTGGTGGTGGAACGCATACTCAAGTATCTACTAATCGAGAAGTACAAGTGGTTCGAATCTCCTGATTCTATTTTTAGTATGTACCTAAGTTACGAGTCTACGACCGCCTTAGAGCTAGCCACACTGAGCTGAAAATGATAGTGCCTGTCATATTCCGCCCAAACAGCCCAACTTTGTAGAGTGCCGGGAGAACGTGAGCGACACGGGGTCGGGCTGGGATTCGGAGGTGACCGTAGTCGTGCAGGCTTCGGGGGTCACAGAACTCAGGAAGGTTCTGTGTGGGCACAGGGGAGGAAGGATGGTTTCCGAGGGGCATGTCACAGTATTTGTGTACTTGGGACGCGAATTTCCTGCTCCGTACTCAACACGTGCGTGAAGAGTTACGGACAGATGGTTAAGGTGGAAAGTGACTGGGAGAACTGGAAGACCCGTTATGATTTGCGGACGTGAACTCCCGTTTCGACGTTCTGAAGTTGTCCTAGTCGTTCGCGTTGGGTCCTTACAGCATACAATCCGCATCAAGGATTAAATGCCGTAAGGAATGACATATAAATAGGGACGTACTTGGTGTATACCCTCTGAGACAGTACTCACCTTGGAGAATGTGTTGTTGGTCTTTGTGAGGACAACATCCGTATCCAAATGTCAGTAACTAGCTGGCAGGTTGAACGACCACCTGACCGTCGGGTAGCCTAACATCAGAACTAGCTTCATCTCCCTAGACTGGCTAACAATTTGTGACTTCTTGTGGGTGTCTTATATCTAGTGGCCAAGTCGAGGTTTGGCTGCAAGTATCGATCATGGTGTGGTTTCGATAGGCTGCGGAGCCAGGGATTGGAAGAGTATATGTGTGAGCAGAACGGGGGATAACAAATACGGGTGCGACTCCGAGAGACCGAGCAAGGCCCGGACGACGGTCTCGCGGCGACGAAAAGGAAATCACGCGGAGAGATGAATAGAGAAAAGGGGGGTAGAATTGGAGACGAACGATGAAGCGACTGATGCTGATGCACTCCACACTCCACAAGAGCAGGAGGCACAGATGAGTACCTACTGAGGTCCATAGTAAGATAGGGGTATTATGAAGAGGCTACGAACGTGAAGTCGAGACAGCGGTGAAGAAGAAAGGCGAGGCAATGGTGCCGGCGTCGTCGAGAGGCGGGAGGCGTTGATGGCGAAAGCTGCGGTCGAGTCAGAGCAACGTCGGCGAGCTTGAGGTGAGACAGCGAGTATGGACAAGTAAATGGTAAAGCGATGCGAACTAAGAAGTGTCAGACTGGTGAAGAAGCTAAAGAACGGGATCATACGGGTGCCGGACGACAGCGACTACCTAAGTGATGTCGTGCGGGGGAGTAAGGGTGTGAGTGGAGGAGAGTAAGAAGAGCGAATAGAAGGCGATGAGGCGGGAGTGGAGAGGAGAGGAACGGTTGGTTTCATTTGCGGTGACGGCGACGTTGTTGACGTTGGCGAAGGCGATGGTGGTGGTTTCGGAGAAGGAGGAAAGTTGAGAAGAAATGGGACGGCGTCTTGGACACAAATTTGCAAATGCGTCGAAATGGATTGTTCTGCACGTGCAGGGTCACCTTACTGTACAACGACAAAGGGCTTATTTTCCTGTCCGGATTCAAAGATCAATTGTGAAAAATTGAGGTGGATGCCGGACCAATTGATCACTGGGCCCTGGTGGGGGATGGAGACCAGAGACAGCTGAAGTTGGGGAGCCTAGAGATCATCGATCCGATCATCGATCATCGGTGACACCCGAACCAATCCGCGCCGTCAAACGTCTGATCCTAGGATCCCAACCTCCCTCCACTCACCCCGGACCCGCCGCCCATTTTGACGTCTTCAATGGCCACATCCTCTTCCAATTTTCAATTCATCCTAGATGCCGCGTTAGACGACTACCACAAGCGCACTGGAATAGACCTCATCAAACATCCCTCCGCAGCGCAACTCCAGAACTGCCGTTCCCCAGAGGATGTCGTCCAACTACTTCTAGAAAGAGAATCCTCCTTCAAAGACTATAGGGAAAAGCATCGCAAGTTAATCGACTGCGTTCGCCCTGTAGTCAATGTCATCCACGCGTTGTCTGGCATCCTTAGCGAGGGGGCTGGCCTTGTAAGCGATCAGCACTAGATTCTCCTTACAAGTCCATATGTTTACAGGTCCTTACAGGTGCCATTCAAACCGGCCAAGGTGATATTCACCAGCATTGATATTCTCCTCTCAGTGTGTATTATCTCTCAACTATCATGCATTTGTGCGATATCGAATCATATCAGACAGCTATCAACATCAGTGCAAGCTACGATGCCCTTGGCGATCTCTTTGAATGTGTTGCGAATATCCTTAGACGCCTCCATATCTATACCGAAAAGATCCCGTCATTCGCTGCGATGTCAGATATCATGGTAAAAATCATGATTGAAGTCCTCAACGTAATTGCGCTGGCCACAGAGCAGATAAAAAAGGGACGCTTTAGTGAGTGGCCCATCACCCACTGACCTTCACCGGCTGATCATGGTATAGAGAAATTCGCAAAGAGATTACTCGGAGAGAGCGACGTCGAAGCTATCCTCCAACGATTAGACAGACTTACCCTGGAGGAGGCTCGGATGACTGGCGCCCGCACACTTGAAGTCGTCCACGGATTGTTCGACAATTTGAAGGTCGTCATGGATGGTGGGATACCTTATTTTGTTGACCATCAGAGGATTAACGAGACTCGTCTGAGTAGACGGCAAGGCATCGACAATTGCTATACAACAAGCTCTAGGTATGTTTAATCTGCGCGGAACACCCAATCCTCCTCAACATGCATGTTAGTTGCGATTCAAGAGACTGCAGATGGCATAAACAAGTTGCAGAGTTCGTCCTGAAATCTTCGTTTACAGTTGTTGAAGCTAAACATGATTCTCAGGGAACAATTTCCAAACGAATGTTCGAAGTTGGCTCTCACCCCCAGATCCTTCAGTCAATCACAATATTGCCCGCAGAGACTACTTGAAGGGAACTTCGTTATGGTTCATTCAAAGCGACATTTATAAAGAATGGACAGCGACGGGGTCTCTCCTTTGGATTCATGGTAAACGTACGCTTCTCTCCCGCTTTTTTCGAGCACAACCTGATTGCCCCTGGCGGGTGATATCACAGCGGGGTCAGGCAAATCTATATTATGGTAAGTCATCCCCAAAATGGTTCATCCAGCTCATTCAAACCATCGTTCAGCTCCAGCATTATTCAACAAGTCAAAGACCTTCGTAATACTGGACTAGCATTGGTTGCCTATTTCTACTGTGATTTCAGAGATCGCAAGAAGCAGGAGGTCACCGGATTACTGGCTTCCATTGTTTCTCAGCTTTCTGCCAAATCCGATCTTTGCTACAACATTCTCTCTACTCTGTATTCTGAGTATGATGGAGGATCTCTGCGGCCAGAAGATGACACACTGCTTTGTTGCTTGGAGAAAATGCTAAAAACCGAAGGGCTTCCGACAATATATATCGTCGTTGATGCCCTTGACGAATGCCCGGATTCCGGCGTGAAGTCCCATCAGGAACGGGTCCTTGATCTGGTCAACCAACTCGTCGATTTACACCTCATAAATCTCCGCATCTGCGCCACCAGTCGCCCTGAGGCAGATATCCAAGCTGCCCTCGCGTCTTCAGCGTCTCACACGATTTCTCTTCATGGCGAAGTCGGACAAAACAAGGATATTGCTGACTATGTCAGGACTGTCGTCTATTCAGATGCCAAGATGCGAAGATGGAGGGAGGAGGACAAGAAGGTGGTCATCAGTACACTCTCTCAGAAGGCTGACGGAATGTGAGCCTTCGTTACTATGCCAAATCATCACAGTTCTCATAACTCGTCAGGTTTCGATGGGTCACGTGCCAACTGGAAGCCCTGAAGCGTAGTCTTCCCTCTGCGATTCGTCGTGCTCTTGATAACTTGCCAGGGAGTCTGGATGAGACTTATGATCGGATATTCCAGAGCATCGCCCGGGAGAGGCAGGAATTCGCACATCGTCTCTTCCAATGTCTTGCGGAGTCTTTTCGGCCGCTTCGCGTGGAGGAGCTTGCAGACATCCTTGCAATTGAATTTGAGGCAGGACCAACTCCCGAATACCACATAGATCGGCGTTCAGAGTACCCAGAAGAGGAGGTGCTATCGATATGCTCAAGTTTAATCACCATTGTCGACATGGACGGGTCGCGAGTAGTACGGTTCTCGCACTTTTCCGTCAAAGAATATTTGACATCCCAACGCCTCACCGATGCTGTGAAGGGCCTTTCCGAGTACCACATTCTTTCGCATTCGGCCCACACGACCCTCGCAAAGGCTTCTCTGAGCATCCTTCTCGCGCTAGACAATCAGGCCAACAAGGACAGTATGCAGGACTATCCACTTGCTGTCTACGCAGCTCGATACTGGGTCGAGCATGCCCAGGTCCAAGACATATCCTCTAGGATCAAAGACGCAATGGAGAGTCTTTTTGATTCCAACAAGCCACACTTTGCCGCATGGGTGTGGGTCCATGACATTGACTATTCATTCCGGGAAACCATGCCCACGGTGAACCCGTCGCCACCGACAGCTCCTCCATTATACTATGCCACGCTGTGTGGTTTCCGTGACCTTGTAGAACACCTGACTGTCACCCATCCAGGGGATATCAACTCGAGGAGCGGATACCACGGTACCCCATTGCATGCCGCTGTGATCAAGGGAAATGTCGATATTGTGAGATTACTTCTAGAACATGGCGCGGATGTGGCCACCTTGAATAACGAGAATTCCGACCCACTGTTCGAAGCATCACGAAGAGGGCGTCTAGACGTGATAGGACTGTTACTCGACCACCATGCGGATGTCAACTCTCGGAACGCCCTGGAGGTAACCCCGTTGTTTGTGGCGTCACAAGAGGGAGAGCTGGACGTTGCACGGGTATTGTTACAGCATGGCGCAGCTGTCAACTCCCGTGACAAGGGTGGCTTTATGTCATTGATGTTCGCGTCGAGAAATGGACATCTGGATGTGGTGGATTTGTTACTCCAGAACGGCGCAACTGTGGACTCGCATGCCAACGATGGCTGGACCTCATTGATGCTCGCATCGCGAAATGGACATTTGGATGTCGTGCGTTTGTTACTGCAGAATGGCGCAACTGTGGACTCGCATGACAACGATGGCTGTACCCCATTGATGTTCGCATCACAAAATGGACATTTGGATGTCGTGCGTTTGTTACTACAGAATGGCGCAACTGTAGACTCGCATGACAACGATGGGTGGACCTCATTGAGGATCGCATCGCAAAATGGACATCTGGATGTCCTGCATTTGTTACTGCAGCATAGCGCAACTGTGGACTCGCATGACAGCGATGGCTGGACCTCATTGATGCTCGCATCACAAATTGGACATTTGGATGTCCTGCGCTTGTTACTGCAGAATGGCGCAACTGTGGACTTGCATAACAACGACGGCTGGACCTCATTGATGGTCGCATCGCAAAATGGACATTTGGATGTCGTGCGTTTGTTACTGCAGAATGGCACAACTGTGGACTTGCATAACAACGACGGCTGGACCTCATTGATGGTCGCATCGCAAAATGGACATTTGGATGTCGTGGTTTTGTTACTGCAGAATGGCACAACTGTGGACTTGCATGACAACAACGGGTGGACCTCATTGATGGTCGCATCGCAAAATGGACATTTGGATGTCGTGCGTTTGTTACTGCAGAATGGCGCAACTGTGAACTCGCATCACAACGATGGCTGGACCTCATTGATTGTCGCATCGCGAAATGGACATCTGGACGTCGTGCGTTTGTTGCTGCAGAATGGCGCAACTGTGGACTCGCATCACAACCGTGGCTGGACCTCAGTGATGCTCGCATCGCGAAATGGACATTTGGATGTTGTGCGTTTGTTACTGCAGAATGGCGCAACTGTGGACTCGCATGACAACGATGGCTGGACCTCATTGATTGTCGCATCGCGAAATGGACATTTGGATGTCGTGCGTTTGTTACTGCAGAATGGCGCAACTGTGGACTCGCATGACAACAATGGCTGGACCTCATTGATGCTCACATCGCAAAATGGACATTTGGATGTCGTGCGTTTGTTACTGCAGAATGGCGCAACTGTGGACTCGCATAACAACGACGGGTGGACCTCATTGATGCTCGCATCGCAATATGGACATCTAGATGTTGTGCGTTTGCTACTCCAGAACAGCATGGCGTTGGAATCATGTCATGTTGACAGGCAGGTCTCATCCAGTGGTACGTCACCAGATTTATTCACATCCTGTGCAGCAGTTCAAAATGACCGTCATGCAGGTCCCAATCTGGATGAAGGGTGCCGTGGTACTGCTCTCCATCTCGCATCCAACAATGGCAATCTCGTCATTGCCGAATTGCTTATCCAGTATGGCGCGGATGTTAACTCGCACAACCACAGCCAAGAAACCCCCCTACACCTAGCATCGGGTCACGGACAACTCAAGACTACCCATCTGCTGCTCGCATCTGGCTCAGATGTCAATTCCCGAGATAGCGAGGATTCCACCCCACTACACAAAGCAGCTGAAAGTGGACATCTCGACGTCGTCACACTGTTACTTGAGTCCGGTGCGGACGTCAACGCTCGCAACACTGAGGACGCGATCCCATTGGACCTGGCATCCCATTATGGGAGGTCTGATGTCGCAAGGCTTTTAGCGGAGCACATGGGAGTGGGAGTCATGGATTCCCCGGTCCTCACCGACGTCGCCCATTCGCACACGGCACCACAGGACTTTCTTCCCCAAGTCGCACAGCCATCAATTGGCCACGGGGAAGGTACAAATGGTTCTAAAGATAGGACCACATTACATTCCGCATCAGAAGCGGGGGATGTTGAGACCGTCCGGGCATTACTTGATGGTGGAGCGGATGTCAACAAACGGGACGCAATTCACCGGACTCCAGTATTTTATGCGTCCGAGAGCGGAAAAGTTGAAGTTGCCAAGTTGCTGATCAAGCATGGTGCGGACGTGAACTCCCAGGACGGGACTGGCCAGACGCCGTTGCACATAGCGTCACGAAAGGGACACTCGGACGTTGTCCAGTTATTACTCGATCATGGCGTTGAGGTGAATGCAGAGACGCAAGACCACTGGACTGCATTGCACTTCGCTTCAAAGTTTGGACTCGGACGCTTTGAAATTGTGGAGGCACTCCTCAAGCAAGGAGCGAATGTTGGGATGCGGAATGACTCAGGCCGGACAGCATATCAAGTAGCATCGCGGTATGGAGAACGGAAGATTATGCAATTATTGTCGGAATATGATGTACAGGGGATGTAGGGCATTGTTGAGACGAATGGATCACTGTACAGACCGAATACACTTTTCTTTGCGGCTCAAAGTAATCAATCGACGGTTTAATTGGACCCAATGACGAGACTCCCGAATACAATACTGTTCGAAGGAACTCTTAGTAGGACACGATTTAAGTTTCTTTCTTCTGCCCGAACATCGATACGGATGTGGGGAGAAATCTCGGTCCTTACAATCGACATTCAACATATTCAACGTTCAACTGCGGCTATGTTGGCATAACCCAAACTCCATGTGGTTGTCCATGACTTAAAGGTGCGATAAATGATAACTGAAAGCAATAGGAAAACAATTGGAAAGTCAAATAAAATCCACATTCCAGAGAAAGCATGGAAGGTATGGAGGTACCATACCAAGTGATGCCGATGGAATGCGTCGCCGCCGCCTACGGATAGTTCTGTAATGAAAATGTCTCCGTGACTTTGTCTCCGTTAATGCCTAGGTGATGGCATGGTACATTGAGGGTATTGAGAGGATGCAACGCATATTGAAAAAAGGAGCAAGTCTGGTCATCCCTACCTGAGAAATGGTACTACAAGACGGACATTGTGCTCAACGCAAGTGCGTGGAGTGTACAAATACAATAGGAAACGACAAGCGAGCAGGGGGGACACACGCAGTATTTCTGTTCTTCTCAAAGTCCGGAAGAAGGGTCCGCGTCCCGCAGCAAAATCCCTCCAAGAAATAGGTCTTGACGGCGTTTGTGAATTCATTCATACTTCTCTGCTTGAATGAACCCTAATCCTAAATAGGGGTGAAAAGAACGTCGCGTGCGTCAGTTGCCAGTTTCGGGCGGGTACAGCTCTCCTCTCCGAATCTGAATGTCTTTGGGTTCCGAGTCGTACCGTGGCCCCTCCAACTTGCTCACCACCAGCTCTATGTAGATCTTCTTGCTTCCGACGTCCTACATGCAAAATTCCTCACCAATGAGCAAGCGCGATGCTTCCTCGCCGTGAGCAATCGAGAGAGGCACTGCGACCTTGTTTGTCATTTGGATAGGAAATGTGCTCAAAAAATTTGCGGACCCCGCCTATCGTCGCTTCCATTTGCCAGTTCCGTTGAAATTGCCTCAACCAAAACTAATCCAGTTTGTTCGAAGGCTAGATAATACAATGAGATGGTGCACCATCCAGAAAAGAAAGATAAACAAGGTGTCCCGGAAACATCAACCAAACGTGCTCTCAGTCTTCACAGAACCGCAAAATCTACAAGTCCAAAACGTATGCTCCATGCCCTGTTCCCCGCAAACGCTGCAGGTCCAGCCCGCAGCCGGGACAGGGCCAGTCGTCTGCGTCTGTGTCTGAGAGGGCCGCGGCGCGAGGCAAGCGTCGCACTGCAGGGCGAGCGGCTGATTGATGAGCGTGCACGTCGTACACATCCAAGGGGACTCCGAGCCAGCCGTTGGCCTGGTTGCCTTCTTGATTGAGGGAGGTCGCGGCTTGGTCAAGACATTGACACCAGGGGGGCTCCTTGAACCGCGACCACCACCAGGCGCGGTTTTCCCACGGTTGAAACCGGGGCAAGGAGAGGCGTAGTCCGCAGGTACAAATGCCCCTATGTAACCCTTG
>Ga0307509_10002130_pt1 | contig 32573 bp, 27 predicted proteins | sample 10_EM_MG_FD_202245 | JGI IMG/M metagenome (GOLD analysis project Ga0307509, IMG submission 202245) | Populus trichocarpa ectomycorrhiza microbial communities from riparian zone in the Pacific Northwest, United States - 10_EM | ecosystem: Host-associated > Plants > Roots > Unclassified | place...
ACTGCGACGCGATACCGACATCAGGGTCTCGCCTGCCGGATTCGAGACATCAAAACTACACTAAAATGAGATCAAAAATAGATCAGGGAAAGCGGAGTCGGCGCGGGCATCAGGGCTGTGGGCGGTGGCGACATTGCTGGCAAGTCGAAGCTCTGAACCCGGTGGTCCTGCTGCGCGCCGCGTGCCACCGTCCATAGGCCACCCTGCGGTCTCCTGAGGTCCGGTGGCAGCTTCTACGAACCGGCATCGCACCCCAATGTCGAGCTGCGCCGTCATTGGGCGGAGGGCTGGAAGAACACGGTGCAACGGCTCCTGTCGCGACGTGCCATCGGCGAACCACTGAGTCAAGCAGAGCCGGCACCGGCACCGGACCACCGACGCCGGACCACCGACCACCCGCGACCACCGGCATCGTCCGTCGGTCGGCACAAGCCCACCGACTGCGACGCGATATCGACATCATGGTCTCGCCCGCAGGATTCGAAACTCAAAACAAATATCAAAAATAGATCAGGAAAGCGGAGTCGGCGCGGGCATCAGGGCTGTGGGCGGTGGCGACATTGCTGGCGAGCCGAAGCGCTGAACCCGGTGGTCGTGCTGCGCGCCGCGTGCCACCGTCCATAGGCCACCCTGCGGTCTCCTGAGGTCCGGTGGCGGCTTCTACGAACCGGCATCGCACCCCAATGTCGAGCTGCGCCGTCATTGGGCGGAGGGCTGGAAGAACACGGTGCAACGGCTCCTGTCGCGACGTGCTATCGGCGAACCACTGAGTCAAGCGGCACCGGCACCGACACCGGACCACCGACTCCGGACGACCGACCACTGGTATCGTCTGTACGAATCACGGCCGATGCTCCTCCGGGACGCACGGTTACGCGCCCCGCGCCTCGCCGGTGGGGGCGGACCTGATCCGCTTCGCGTCGCTGATCGGGGGCAGGCCGAACAGCCGCGTGTACTCGCGGCTGAACTGCGATGGGCTCTCGTAGCCGACACGGAACCCGACGTCGGCGGCCCCCATGGAGAGATCCAGCAGCAGCCGCCGCGCCTCCTGGAGCCGCAGCTGCTTTTGATACTGCAGCGGGCTCAGGGTCGTCACCTGCTTGAAGTGCTGGTGGAACGCCGACGAGCTCATGCCGGCGAGCCGGGCGAGCTTGGCGACGCGCAGCGGCTTGGCGTAGTCGCGCTTGAGCCAATCGATGGCGGCCGCGACGCGCTGGGTCTGGCTGCCGGCGACACCGAGGTCTCGCACGGCGTTGCCGTACGGGCCGCACAGGAGGCGGTACGTGATCTCGCGGATCACGGAGGGCGCGAGCACCCGTGCGTCGAGCTCGCTCTGCGCGCACCGCATCAGCCGCAGGAACGCATCGGCCATGACGTCGTCTTGCTTGCCGACGAAGATCGCGCGCCTCGCCGGAGCGGGCCGCGGAGGCACTACGCCGTCCATCGCGGTGACCAGCTCGAACACCAGGCTGGGCGAGATCTCGAGCATGAGACACAGGTAGGGCGCCCTCGGTGTGGCGTCGGTGACCTGGCCGGTGACCGGGAGATCGACCGACGAGAACAGAAACTCGTTGCGCGCATACTTGAACACCGTGCTGCCCACCGCGACCTGCTTGGCGCCTTGCGCGATGAAGCACAGCGACGGCCGGAGCATGGAGTGGAGCCCCGGTAGCATGTGGTCGGTGCGGATGATCTGGAGCGCGGCGAGCGGAGTGGCGTGCAGCCCGCTCGTCCTTGCATGTTGCAACGCCAGGGCCACGAGCTCGGTCGCCATTGCTCGTTTAGAGCGCGGATTGGAGAATCAGGCAAGCATCTCGGTGGAGTGTGATACCGCCTGGGGCTCGCCGGACGCATCTTTCTGCCCATGACCAACGACACCAATCACAATGTCTGGTTCGTGACCGGCGCATCGAAGGGCCTGGGGCTGTTCCTGACCAAGCAGCTGCTGAAGCAGGGCTACCGGGTGGCGGCGACGTCGCGTTCGCTCGGCGACCTGACCAGGGCACTCGGCCCGGAGGCGGGCCTGCTGCCGCTCGAGCTCGATCTGGGCCACGAGGCCGCGGTGGGGCGCGCGGTGCAAGCGGTCCGTGCGCACTTCGGATCGCTCGACGTCGTCGTCAACAATGCCGGCTACGGCCAGTTCGGCACCGTCGAGGAAGTCAGCGACGCCGAGGCGCGCCGCAACTTCGACGTCAACGTGTTTGCGCTGCTCAACGTCCTGCGCGCTACCTTGCCGCACCTGCGCGAGCAGCGCTCGGGCCACGTGTTCAACATCGGGTCGATCGGCGGCATGGTCGGCGGGTTCCCGGGGTGGGGCATCTACTGCGCCACGAAGTTCGCGGTCTCCGGGTTGACCGAGGCATTGCATGCTGACCTGAAGCCGTTCGGGGTCAAGACCACGCTCGTGTATCCCGGGTACTTCCGCACCAGCTTTCTGGACCAGGGCTCGATGGTTCGGCCGGCGCATCCGATCGCGGCCTATACGGAGGCCCGCGCATCCGAACAGCAGCACACCGCGACCATCAACGGCCAGCAACCCGGCGATCCGGAGAAGGCCGCGGTGGCCTTGATCCAGGCCTACGAGGCCAAGCACGCGCCGCTCCACCTGTTCCTGGGCAGCGACGCGGTCGCCATGGCCGTGGCCAAGCAAGCGCAGGTTGCCGACGAGCTCGCGCAGTACAAGGCGCTCAGCGTCTCGACAGACTTCTGAGGGTTGGCTGAATTGATTGATGGAGTCTGCAAGTCCTCGACGCGAGAAGCGCGGTGCCGCCGCGACGCTAGCGCTAGCCAACCCAGCGCTGATACGACCACATCGACGCGATGATCGCGACGGTGCCGGAGCCGGCCCACAGCAGCGCTTGATACGCCAGGGTCCGCCGGATCCAGAACAGCACGGGTAGCAGCGCGCCGACGATCGCCGCCTGGCCGAGCTCGACGCCGAGGTTGAAGCCGAGCAGCGCGCCGATCAGCTCGTGCGACGGCAGCCCCAGATCGATCAGCACACTCGAGAACCCGAAGCCGTGGAGCAGCCCGAGCGCGAACGCCACTGCCCATCGCGCGTCCACCGTGCGCAGGATGTTGTTGAGCGCCGCCGCCACGACCGACAGCGCGATCGCGGTCTCGACGAAGCGCTGTGGCAGCGACAGCAAGCCCACCGCCGAGATCACCAGCGTGATCGAGTGTGCGAGCGTGAACGCCGTGACCGTCTCGAACACTTCCTTGCAGACGTCGCGCAGCGAGTCGGCCGCGGCCCAGCGCTGCGTGCGGCGCTGGAACACCGCTGGCAAGATCAGACACAGCAGGAACAGGATGTGATCGATGCCCTGCCAGATATGCCACACGCCCTCCTTCACGAACGACGCGAACGACGCGAACGACCTCGGCTCGTCGAGCGCGATCCACACCGGCGCCGGATCGCGGAGGATGACGGTTTGACCGCCGATGTGGGCGAGCCCGCGGTGCATCGCGTCGATGTCGAACAGCAGGGAATATCCGATCTCGATCGCGCGCGGCGTCCGCGAGCACGTCGCGGACACCGGCACGGCCCAGTAGGCACCATCGGACAGCGCGACCAGCGCGCCGGTGCCCTGCGCCTGGGCGCATGCCCCATCGCCCCCGCTGACCACCAGGCGGTGCTCGAGGTACGCCGCGATCCGCGGCGCGCTCGCCGACAGCTCGGCCCAGGTGATCTCGCCGTTGCCGTCCGCGTCGAGCCCGAGCGCGCCGTCGAGGTCGCGCACCGCGACATCGAGCCGGCCGCGGATCGTGTCACCCTCGACGGCGAGCCGGAGCTGCGCGTCGCTGGGCTTGTGCGCCCATGCGGGGCGCGCGGCCACCCAGGTCAACGCGAGCGCCGCCAGGACCCCCGGCTTCATGGCATCACCTCGAACGCGGCCAGGCGAGCCAGCCAGCGATCGAGCGCGACGTCGTGGACCCCGGTGGACCGCCGCCACGCGATCACCGGCTCCGCGGCGGCGGAGTCGCGCGCGGTCGCCGCCGCCTCGGCGAGCAGCCGGGCGTCGGCCAGCTCCTTCTGCACCCGCCAGTTGTCGCGCGCGATCCGCACGGCACGCACCGCATCGCGCTCGACGTCGAGCGTGAACCGCGCTTCTTCGCGCAGGTGGATCCGATCGCCGCGTGCGGCCGCGGCCGCGATCCGCTCTCGCATCATCGCGACCAGCCGGTCGGCGTCGGGGCCGCGCAGCTGGTGCTCGGCGATCGCGCGGCGGACCAGGTGCGAGTCGATCTGTTCGCGGCCAGCGAGCAGCTGCGACGCGTCCGCGGTGCGCCCGCTCGCCACCAGCACGTCGGCCCGCAGGTTGCGCGCGTACGCGTCGTCGGGATCGAGCGCCAGCGCGTCGCTTGCGTGTGCCGCGGCCGCCGCGGTGTCGCCGCGCATGTACGCGAGCTCGGCCAGTTCGGTCAACGCCCACCCGCGCACCGCGGCGTCCCCGGCGCGCGGACTCACCAGCTTGGCCAGTCGGGCATACGCCTCGTCGGCCTTGCCGGCGATCGCATCCAGCGGCGCCTCGCACGCCGCCACGACGATCGGGCTCGCCAGCCGCGCCACGGCGGCACAGCTCGCGCGGGCGGCGGGGTAGTCCGCGGTGATCGTCGCGACCACCGCGCGGGTCAGCAGCGCCTGCGCGTCGTCAGGGCGCGCCGCCAGCACCCGGTCGAGGTCCGCGCGCGCCTCGGGGAACTGGTGGATCGATTGCTCGATCGTCGCCCGCAGGAGCAGCACCTCCGGCGGCGGCTGCGCCAGTGCCCACCACCGCCCCAGCGTCGCCTGCGCGCGCCCCAGGTAGCGCGGATCCGACAGCGCGCGGTAGCGCTGGAGGTCACCGCGCGCGAGCTCGACCGCGAGATCGAGGCGGTCCGGAGCCGCGGCCAGTGCCTGCCGCGCCGCCACCTCGGCTGGATCGCGCGCCGGGACGGTCGCGACGACGTAGCCCGGATCGGTGGGGACGTAGATCGCCGCGGCCACGGTCGTGCGGTTGGGCGCGGCCAACGCCGCGGCGGTCAACGCGGCTGCGAGGCCGATCGCGCCGAGCGTCAGCACGGCGAGCTTGCGACGCCCTCGTTCCACCTTGGCAACCTTGGGTGTGAGCACGCGGTCACTACGAGCGGGGCTGACCGCCGGATCACGTGGTTCGGCAAGCCGTGGAAATCACGCGCGCTGAACAAGGCCGCGTAGGTGGGTGGACAGGAGATCCGCGCGGTCGCCAGTCGTGAATGGTTCGCCGGCTTCGCCGGCGCAGTCGCCAGTCGGCGGGAAGACCAGCCCCCTATCGATCGATCAGGCGCGCAGCGCCGGCATGTTGAGGCCGAGCCAGTACAGCCCGAGCTGCTTGACCGACTCGGAGAACTTGTTGAAGTCGACCGGCTTGACGATGTAGCTGTTGGCGCCGCCGCGGTAGCCGCCCGCCACGTCCTTGTCCTCACTCGACGACGTCAGGATGACGACCGGCAGGACCCTCATCCGGGGATCGGCGCGGATCCGGTGCAGGACGTCGAGCCCGCTGAGCTTGGGCAGGTTGAGATCGAGAAACACGACCTGAGGAAGCGTGTCATTGCGCCCGGTGTGCGGGCCGGTGGCAAACAGGTAGTCGAGCGCCGCGGCGCCGTCGCGTGCGACGACGACCTCGTTGAGGATCTTCGCCCTGCGCAGGGCCAGGATCGTGAGCTCTTCGTCGATCGCGTTATCTTCGACCAGCAAGATGATGTCGGTCACACGCGTACGTCCTTCTCACCTACCGTGAAGTAGAACGTCGCGCCGTGCTCCACCGCCGCGTCGGCCCAGATCCGGCCGCCGTGGCGGCGAATGATGCGCTGCACGGTGGCGAGCCCGATGCCCGTGCCTTCGAACTCGTGCCCCGAGTGCAGCCGCTGGAACACACCGAATAGCTTCTCTGCAAATGCCATGTCGAACCCGGCACCGTTGTCCTTGATATAGAACGCGTTGACCTCGCTGCTGCGTGCGACCCCGAATTCGATGCGGGGATCCGGTCGCTTCGCCGTGAACTTCCAGGAATTGCCGAGCAGGTTCGCGAACGCGATCCCCAGCAGGCGGCTGTCGCCCTGGCAGGTCAGGCCTTCGGTGATCGCCACGTCGACGTTGCGATCGGGGTGCAGGGTGCGCAGCTGGCGCGACGTCTCGTGGGCGATCGCGCTCAGGTCGACGCGGTCGTGCCTGATCTCGCTCTGGCTGATCCGCGCGAGCGACAGCAGGCTCTCGATCAGCTGCGCCATGTGCTGCGCGGATTCGCGGACCTTGGTGAGCGCGCGCTGGCCCGCCGGGTCGAGCTTGTCGGCATAATCATCGAGCAGCGCCTGGCTGAACCCGTCGATCCCGCGCAGCGGCGCGCGCAGATCGTGGGCGACCGAATAGCTGAACGCCTCGAATTCTCGGCTCGCGACCTCGGCGGCCTCCTTGGCACGCGCCAGCGCTTCCTGCGCCCGCTTGTGGTCCGAGATGTCGCGCGTCATGCGCGACGCGCCGATCACGTTGCCTCGAGAGTCGCGAACCGACGAGATGGTCTCGGAGACATCGATGAGCCTGCCGTCCTTGCGGCGCCGCACGGTCTCGAACGGCTCGATCCGCTCGCGCCGTAGCAGCCTCGCCAGGACCTCGTGCTCGTCGTCACGCGCGCCGTGCGGCAACAGCATCGAGACCGAGCGACCGATCGCCTCACCCTCGGCGTACCCGAAGATCCGCTCGGCGCCGTTGTTCCAGCTGGTGATGGTGCCGTCCAGCGCCTTGCCGATGATCGCGTCGTCGGACGAATCGACGATCGCCGCGAGCCGGAACCTGAGCTCGTCGGCCTTCTTGCGATCGGTGACGTCGCGGATCGTGCTCGAGACCAGGGCGCCGTCCTCGGTCTCGAGCGGGGACAGGCTGATCTCGATCGGAAACTCGCTGCCGTTCCGGCGCCGGCCGTACAGCTCGAGACCCGAGCCCATCGCGCGCGGCTTGGGGGTGTCGAAGTAGCGGGCTCGGTGGCCCGGATGGTTGCCGCGCAACCGCTCGGGGACCAGCATCTCGACCGGGCGTCCCAGCAGCTCCTTGCGCGGATACTCGAACAGCTTCTCGGTCTGCGAGTTGACCAGCACGATATGCCCGTCGCGGTTCACGATGACCATCGCGTCGGGCGCCGACTCCAGCAAGCCGCGGAACTTCGCTTCCGCCTTGCGGCGATTCGAGATGTCACGGATCGCGCTCGACACCAGCGTCCCGTCCTCGGTGTCGAGCGGGGACAGGCTGATCTCGATCGGGAACTCGGTGCCGTCCTTGCGGAGCCCGTAGAGCTCGAGGCCCGAGCCCATCGATCGGACCTTGGGATCGCGGAAGAACGCCGTGCGGTGCCCCGGGTGCTGCTTGCGGAACCGCTCGGGGACCAGCATCTCGATCCACTGTCCGACGAGCTCGTCGCGGGTGTGGCCGAACAGCGCCTCGGCCTGCGCGTTGACCAGCGCGATGCGCCCGTCGTTGCCGACGATCACCATCGCGTCGGGCGCGGCCTCGAGCAGGCCGCGGAACTTGTCCTCCGCGCGCTTGCGATCGGTGATGTCGCGGATCGCGCTCGACACCAGCGAGCCGTCCTCGGTCTCGAGCGGGGACAGGCTGATCTCGATCGGAAACTCGGTGCCGTCCTTGCGGCGGCCGTAGAGGCCGAGCCCGGAGCCCATCGATCGGACCTTGGGCGACGCGAAGAAGTCGGCGCGATGCCGCGGGTGCTTGCCCCGCAGGCGCTCGGGCACCAGCTTCTCGACGCGCTGTCCGAGCAGCTCCTGCCGCGTGTAGCCGAACAGCCGCTCGGTCTGCGCATTGACCAGCACGATGTCACCGAACCGATCGACGATCACGATCGCGTCGGGCGCCGCCTCGAGGAAGCCGCGGAACTTGTCTTCGGCGCGCTTGCGCTCGGTGATGTCGCGGATCGCGCTCGACACCAGGGTGCCGTCCTCGGACTCGAGCGGGCTGAGGCTGATCTCGATCGGGAACTCGGTGCCGTCCTTGCGCAGCCCGTAGAGCTCGAGGTTCGAGCCCATCGAGCGAACCTTGGGATCGGCGAAGTAGCTCGTGCGATGCTCCGGATGGGTGTGGCGGAACCGCGCGGGCACGAGGACCTCGACGGGGTTGCCGACCAGATCGGCGCGCGCGTAGCCGAACAGCTTCTCGGTCTGCGAGTTGACCTGCACGATCGCGCCGCCGCGATTGACGATGACGACCGCGTCGGGCGCCGCCTCGAGGAAGCCGCGGAACTTGTCCTCGGCGCGCTTGCGCTCGGTGATGTCGCGGATCGCGCTCGACACCAGGGTGCCGTCCTCGGTCTCGAGCGGGCTGAGGCTGATCTCGATCGGGAACTCGGTGCCGTCCTTGCGCAGCCCGTAGAGCTCGAGGTTCGAGCCCATCGAGCGAACCTTTGGGTCGGCGAAGTAGCTCGTGCGGTACCCTGGGTGCGCGTGGCGGAACCGCGCGGGCACGAGGACCTCGACGGCCTTGCCGACCAGCTCGGCGCGCGCGTAGCCGAACAGCCGCTCGGTCTGCGAGTTGATGAGGGCGATCGTGCCATTGCGGTTGACGATCACGACCGCGTCGGGCGCCGCCTCGAGAAACCCGCGGAACTTGGCTTCGACCTTCCTGCGATCGGCGACGTTGCGGATCGCGGCGGTGACCAGCGTGCCCTCCGGGGTCTCGACCGGCGCGAGGCTGATCTCCGCGGGGAACTCGGTGCCATCTTTGCGGACGCCGAACAGGTCGTACTCGGCGCCCATCGGGCGGGCGCGTGGTTCTCGGAAGTACCCCGTCCGCCGCGACGGGTGGTCGCCGCGGTATTGCGTGGGCACCAGGATATCGACGCTCGCGCCGATCAGCTCGCTGCGGTCGTACCCGAACAGCCGCTCGAGCTGGCTGTTGACGAGCTCGATGCGGCCGTCCTGGTTCACGATCACCATCGCGTCGGGCGCGGCCTCGAGCAGCCCGCGGAACCTCGCCTCGGTCACCAGGTTGTCGTCGCCCCGGGCGGCGGGCCCCGCGTCGATCGCGCGGACCGCCACGTACGGCTCCTCCGCGCGCTGGTGGGCCACGCGCAGCGCTAGCTCGACCTGGAGCGTCGCGCCATCGCCGCGGCGAGCGGCGAGCTGGAGCCGACGCGGGCCAGGCTGGCCGGCGGCGAGCGCGGCGAGCTCGCCACTCAGCCGGTCACTGGCAGGCGCGGTGAGCACGATCAGCTCGGCCAGCGGATGACCGATCGCATCGCCGGCGGCATAGCCAAACAGCTGCGCCGCGCGGCGGTTCCACACCAGGACGCTGCCCGCCAGGGAGAGCGCGATCAGGGCCTGGTCGGCCTCATCGAGGAGCTCCGAGAATGCCGTAGTCAGGTGTTCTGGCGCGTGCGACATCGAGCAGCTCCGGCGTGACGGACGAGCGAGCGCAGGCCGTGTCACGCGAAACGTGCCGCAGTCTACCCTGGACACCGGTGAACTATCGATGGGTCACAGCTAGGCGCTGATAATACTTTGATGGCGAAATCTCTACGCAGATTGAGATTCTCGCTCACGACGGGGGCGGGTCATTGCAGAGGGAAATTCTGAATCCAGGTGTCGAACAACGCCGACGTTGTCGGCCTGTCGTCACGTGTTTGTTTTTGATCGGTCCGTTTGCCGCAACCGGCGACAACCCGTACGAAATCGTCGCTCGAAGACGCGCGCCGCTGTCCGGATGGCTGTGGTGTGGCTGGGGCGTGCACCGTGGGTCGCGGTCTCGCACAGGGCTGCGGCTGCGCGTGTGGTGGTGTTTGCTGAATCGGCATGTTCGACGGCTGATTGCAGATCTGCCGTGTGGCGATCGCCAATCCGCTCGGCGGCCGATCGCCGAGACGGATCGTTGGCGAGCGCGGTGATCGGGCGTGGCGATCGGGCCGCGCCGGGCGGCTCCGTGTGCCTCAAGCCGCGCGCGTTGGCTCGCGTTGATCAGCGCTCCGCTCGGCGATGCGCGCCACGCGGCGGCATGCCCTGCGCGGTGGTGGCGTCGCGTATACTGTGGCGCCATGTCCACCGAGCACGACTTCGACTTCCTGGTGATCGGCTCCGGTTTCGGCGGCAGCGTGTCGGCGTGCCGGCTCGCCGAGAAGGGCTACCGCGTCGGCGTGATCGAGATGGGCAAGCGGTGGACCGCGGCGGACTTCCCCAAGACGACGTGGAACCTGCGGCGCTGGATGTGGCGCCCGGGCCTCAAGCTGTTCGGGTTCTACGACATGCGGCCGTTTCGCCACGTCATGATCCTGTGCGGCAATGCGGTCGGCGGCGGCTCGATCACCTACGCCAACACGATGCTGTCGCCGCCTGATCGGGTGTGGCAGGACGGCTCGTGGAAGGGCCTCGCCGCATGGGAGCGTGAGATGCCGGCGCACTTCGAGGCCGCGCGCCGCATGCTCGGCGTCACCGAGAACCGGATCCTCGGCGACGCCGATCGGCTGCTGAAGAAGGCCGCGGAGTCGCAGGGCTGCGGCGACACGTTCTACAAGACCGACGTCGCGGTGTACTTCGGCGACAAGCCGGGCGTGGCGCACCCCGACCCGTACTTCGGCGGCGAAGGCCCGGCGCGCAGCTCGTGCAACGGCTGCGGCGGCTGCATGGTGGGTTGCCGGTTCAACGCCAAGAACACGCTCGACAAGAACTACCTGTACTTCGCCGAGAAGCGCGGCGCCAAGATCTTCGCCGAGACCCGCGTGATCGACGTCCGGCCGCTCGGGCCCGACGGCGCCAACGGGCGCGACGGCTACGAGCTCACCGTCGAGCGTTCGACGTCGTGGCTGTTCAAGGATCGCCGGAAGCTCACCGCGCGCCAGGTCGTGCTGTCCGGCTCGGCGCTGGGCACCATGGATCTGCTGATGCGCGCCAAGCAGCGCGGGTCGCTGCCCGCGGTGTCGGACCGCCTGGGCCACGACGTCCGCACCAACGCCGAGTCGATCGTCGGCGTGCGGTTTCCCGGCAAGCAGCACGACCTGTCCAAGGGCATCGCGATCGGCTCGGGGATCCACATCGACCAGTTCACGCACATCGAGGCGACCCGCTACTCGCGCGGATCCGATGTGCTCGGCCTGGTCGCGACGCTGATGGTCAATGGCAAGGGCTGGGGCCGGATCGCGAAGTGGCTGGCCAGCGCGGTCGCCCACCCGGTCAAGTTCGCGCGCGCGGCCTGGCCGTTCGGGTTCGCCCGCCAGACCCTGATCTTCCTGGTGATGCAGACGATCGACGCCACGCTGCGGATGCGGCTGCGCCGCCGCTGGTTCTGGCCGTTCGCGCCCTTGCTGTGCACCGAGGGCAACCGGATCCCGACCAACATTCCGCAGGCCAATGTGTTCGTCGAGCGCGCGGCCAAGGAGCTCGGCGGCACGCCGATCACCTCGTGGTTCGAGGTCCTGTTCGACATGCCGATGACCGCGCACTGCATCGGCGGCTGCGTGATGGGCGCCGATCGCGAACACGGCGTGATCGACGCGCAGCACCGCGTGTTCGGCTACCACGGGCTCTACGTCGTCGACGGTTCGGCGGTCGGTGCCAACCTGGGCGTCAACCCCAGCCTCACGATCACCGCGCTCGCCGAGCGCGCCATGACGTTCATCCCCGCCAAGCTCGCCGCCCCAGGCCCCCGCGAGACCGACGCCGTGGCGCCGGTGGCCAATCCCACGTCGGCGACGCTGGACGCCTGACGGGCGCGCTCCTGCGAGCGGGGGTGACGGGGATCAGCGCCGTTCTGTCGCCGTTCTGGCGCCGTTCTGTGGCCGTTCTGTCGACGTTCTGGCGCCGTTCTGGCGCTGTCCTGGCGCCGTTCTATCGACGTTCTATCGACGTTCCGGCCAGCCCTGGGCGCCGAGCAGCGGCACGAACCGCACCTCGCCGAGGTCTTCTTCGTCGAACCGGTTCGGCTCGCGGCGCGTGATCCGCACGAGGCGCTGGTGCTCGGGGGCGCCGTGCGGCACCACGAGGCGGCCGCCGAGCGTCAGCTGATCGAGCAGCGACTGCGGCGGCCGGGGCGCCCCGGCCGCGACCGCGATCGCCTCGTAGGGCGCGCCGACCGGCCAGCCGAGCGTGCCATCGGCGCAATGGACGTGCACGTTGGTGAAGCCGAGCAGCGCCAGGCGCTCGGCCGCGGCGTTCGCGAGCTCGTCGATCCGCTCGATGGTCTCGACCTCGCGCACCAGCGAGCCCAGGATCGCGGCGGCGTAGCCCGAGCCGGTCCCGATCTCGAGCACGCGCTCGTGGCCGCGCAGCTGGAGCGACTGCACCATCATCGCCACGACGTAGGGTTGCGAGATCGTCTGGCCGCTGCCGATCGGCAACGGCGCGTCGTCGTAGGCGTTCGCGCCGAGCTCGCGCGGCACGAAGCGCTCGCGCTCGACGCTGCCGAACGCGGCGAGCACGTGCGGATCGATGATGTCGCGGCGGCGCAGCTGATCGCTGACCATGCGCTGCCGGCGCGATTCGTTGCTGAGGAGCGCCCTGGCCATGGTCGCACCATGCGCCCGTTCCGGGGCGTCGGCAACGGCGGAGCGCCGTCTCACGATGCGATCCGCCGCGCGACCCACATCCCCAGCAGGCCCGCGGCGAACGCCCCGATCAGCGTCACCCCGGCGTTGACCAGCCCGCGCGCCGGCTGACCGTCGAGGATAAGCTTCGTGGTCTCGAAGTTGAACGACGAGTAGGTGGTGAATCCGCCCATGAAGCCGGTGGTCAGGCCGATCCGTAGGTTTGCCGAAAAGCCGCTGCGCGCGAGCGCCAGCTGCAGCACGAACGCGATCAGGAACGATCCGACCAGGTTCACGATCAGGGTCGCGAACGGAAAGCCGCGCGGCCCGACGGCGAGCGCGACCAGATAGCGCGCCACCGAGCCGAGGCCGCCGGCGCCAAATACGATGAGGACGCGGGTCACGCGCGCGAGCTTACGCTGCGTGGCGATCGCTGTCGTCGACGTCGCGCAACCGGACGGTCAGCACCGCACATGGCGCCGACCGAACCACGGTCTCGGCCACGCTGCCCAGCAGCGCCCGGGAGATGCCGCGGCGACCGTGCGTTCCCATCACGATGAGGTCGATGCCCAGCTCCGCCGCGGTCTCGTTGATCACGTCGCGGGCGTCCCCGGTCCGGACCAGCGTCTGGCCGACCAAGGCGTCGCACCGGGTCGCCGCGAGCCGCTCGATGGCGTGCTGGCTGTCGATCACCAGCTGGTCGATCATGGTCGTGGTGACCGCCAGACCGAGCTCCGGAACCCCCAGCATCGGGATGCCGATCACGTTCAAGAGGTGGATCCGTGCGCCCAATGTACGCGCCAGCTCACACGCGTAGTCGAGCGCCTGTTCGGCCCCTTCGCTGAGGTCGGTGGGCACGAGGATGTGTTTCGGGAGCATGGTGCAGTTCCTTGTTTCCTAATCACTTCTTCACAAAGTGGGCCAGGTAGAAGTGGTGGGATTACCCGGCATGAACGCAGCGGCGATAGCCCGTTTCGCGCACGCTGCGATCGCCGCGCACACCACGCCTGTGGGGCAATATGCCCCGTAAGGGTCTTCGCACCCAGCGCCCCCGGGAGCTGTCGTGATCGGGGCGCCGAGCGCCGCGGTAGAACTGCTGTGGGGCATGCGACTCACACGTAAGTTCATAGCGGCGCTGGTCATCGGCGTCGCGCTCGTGGCCCTGGTGCAGGGCTATCTCGACTACAACCGCGAGCGCGACGTATTCGACCGCCAGATGCAGGGCGAGGCAAAATCGCTCGGCCGCGCGGTCGCCAACGGCGTCGCCGACGTGTGGACGCGCGACGGCGAGGCCGCGGCGCAGGAGTTCTTGCGGATCGCCACGCCCAAGGGCGAGCGCACGCAGGTGCGCTTCGTGTGGCCCGACGGCAAGGGCCGGGGCGCTCCCAAGGTGCCGCGAGACCAGCTCGAGCCGCTGATGCAGAAGGGCGAGTCGCTCACCCTGAGCGATCACGGCGCCGGATATCTACTGACCTACATCCCGGTCCGCCTCCCCGAGGAGCGGATCGGCGCACTCGAGATCAAGCAGTCGTTCGAGGTGTTCGATACCTACGTCCGCGACTCGTTCCGCAATCAGGTCATCGGCGCCGGCGCCGCGGTCGCGATCGCCGCGCTGCTCGCGCTCGGCCTCGGCGTCGTGTTCATCGGCCGGCCGATCTCCAAGCTCGCCACCAAGGCGCGGCGGGTCGGCACCGGCGACCTCAGCGCGCCGCTGCACCTCAAGCAGCGCGACGAGCTCGGCGAGCTGGCCAACGAGATCAACCTGATGTGCGAGCGGCTGGCCGACGAGCAGGATGCGCGCGCCCGCGCGACCGAGCAGCTGCGCCACGCCGATCGGCTCACCACCGTGGGCAAGCTCGCGTCCGGGTTGGCCCACGAGCTGGGCACGCCGCTCAACGTGGTGTCGGGGCGCGCGAAGCTGATCGCCGATCGCGAGGTCGAGGGCCAGGACGTGCTCGACTCCGCGCGGATCGTCGCCGAGCAAGCCGAGCGGATGACCGCGCTGATCCGGCAGCTGCTCGGGTTCGCGCGGCCGCGCGCGCTGCAGCCCGCGCCGGTCAACGTCACCACGCTGGCCACGCGGGTCTGCGAGCTGGTCCAGACGATCGCGCGCAAGGCCAACGTGAAGCTGGTGCCGCCGGCCCCCGACGAGACGCTGCGGCTCGAGGCCGACGACGGCCAGCTGACCCAGGTGCTGACCAACCTGGTGGTCAACGCGATCCAGGCGATCGGCGAGCGCGGCACGGTCGAGATCGTGGCCCGCATGGTCGACCTGGAGCCGCCGCCGTACGTCAGCCAGACCGCCGGCGCGGTCCAGGGTTGCCAGACCTGGATGGCGATCGAAGTTCGTGATACCGGCGCAGGCATGGACGACGCCACGCGCGAGCGCATCTTCGAGCCGTTCTTCACGACCAAGCAGGTGGGCGACGGCACCGGCCTGGGGCTCTCGATCAGCTGGGGCATCGTGCGCGAGCACGGCGGCTGGATCGACGTGCAATCGGTCCGTAACCAAGGGTCGACGTTCACCGTCTACCTACCGATGCCGACCAGGACCGCGGATGCGCTCGCCAGCGAGCGAGGTGCCGCGTGACCGAAGCCGAGCGTTCCAGCGCGGGGCCGGGCGGCCAGGGCGCGCTGGCCCGCAGCACCGCCCGCGGCGCGACCACGGTGTTCGTGGTCGACGACGAGCGCGAGATGGTCGATCTGATCGCGCTCGGGCTCAAGAAGCGCGGCTTCCAGATCATCCCGTTCGGCAACGGCAGCGACGCGCTCGCGGCGATCTCGAGCCACGACGTCGACGTGATCGTCACCGATCTCAACATGAAAGGGATGAGCGGCCTCGAGCTGTGCCAGCGCGTCGCGGCCGACCGCCCAGACATCCCGGTGCTGATGCTGACCGCGTTCGGCAGCTTCGAGACCGCGGTCGGTGCGATCCGCGCGGGTGCCTACGACTTCGTCACCAAGCCGGTCGAGATCGAAGCGCTCGCGATCGCGGTGCGCCGGGCCGCCGAGCATCGCTCGCTGCGCGGCGAGGTCAAGCGGCTGCGCGAGGTCGTCGCCAATACCCGCCGCCACGGCGAGCTGATCGGCGCGAGCCCGGCGATGCAGCAGATCTATCAGCTGATCGATCAGGTGAGCGGGACCGACGCCACCGTGCTGATCACCGGCGAGAGCGGGACCGGCAAGGAGGTCGTCGCGCGCGAGGTCCACAACCGGTCGCGCCGCAAGGCCGCCCCGTTCGTCGTGATCAACTGCGCCGCGGTGCCCGAGCAGCTGCTCGAGAGCGAGCTGTTCGGCCACGCCAAGGGCGCGTTCACCGATGCCAAGCAAAGCCGGCAGGGCCTGTTCCAGCAAGCCAACGGCGGCACGCTGTTCCTCGACGAGATCGGCGAGATGGCGCTCACCTTGCAGCCCAAGCTGCTGCGCGCGCTGCAGGAGCGCAAGGTCCGCCCGGTCGGCGCCGAGGCGGAGATCACCGTCGACGTCCGCTTGCTGACCGCCACCAACCGCGAGCTCGAGGACATGGTGGAGGACAAGCGGTTTCGCGAGGACCTGTACTACCGCATCAACGTCATCCACATCCCGCTGCCGCCGCTGCGCGCGCGGGGTGGGGACGTGTTGCTGCTCGCCCAGCACCTGCTGCGCCACTACGCGGCGGTGTTCGACAAGAAAGTCGTGGGGCTCTCGGCGGCCGTGGCCGAGAGGATGATGGCGTACGACTGGCCCGGCAACGTCCGCGAGCTAGGCAATTGCCTCGAACGCGCGGTCGCGTTGGCTCATTTCGAGGAGATCCAAGTGGAAGACCTACCCGACAAGATCCGTAACTCCCGACGCACGACCGCGATGTCGGGCAGCGAGTTGCCAGAGCTGCTCACGCTCGAAGAAGTGGAGCGCCGCCACGTGCTCCGCGTGCTCGAGGCGTGTCACGGCAACCGCACCGACGCGGCCAAGATCCTCGGCCTCGATCGCAAGACGCTGTATCGCAAGCTGCTGCGCTGGGGCGTCAGCGACGAATAGCGACCGCGGTGGCGTGCGTCGCTGCGAGGCGCGATGCCGTCGCCCCCGAACCCCTGCGCCCGGGTGCGAATCGACCTACCTGAGCCGACTTGGCGGCAGCCAAGAAAGCATCTGGCGCTGGGCGGCGCGTGGTCGATCTCGCGTGACGCGTGAGCACGGGGCGCTATTCAAGCGATCTGCGTGTCCGGGGCTGTTTGCCCCGCGGGGTCATCGTGCCCCGCTTTGCCTAGTTATAACTGGCTTAAATCGCTGGGACACGACGGCACACCGGGTGCACATCGTCGGCTCGCTGACTTCCAGCACCTAACCTCAGGAGATCCCATGCGCAACATCATCCGCACTGCCCTTATCGTCGGAACCCTCGCCACCCCGATGATCTCGATGGCAGACGCCCCCAAGAAGGACGCCCCGGCCAAGACCACGGAAGCCCCGAAGGCGGTCGATGCCCCGAAGGCCGATGCCCCGAAGGCCGATGCCCCGAAGACCGACGCGAAGGCGACCGAGAAGAAGACCGACAAGAAGGCGAAGGACGTCAAGGCCGCTCCGGCGACCCCGGCGCCCGCCGCCAAGTAGTTTCGTCCCGGTTTGTATCGATGGCACCGCCCGCGTGGGCGGTGTTGTCGTTTTCGGTGAGCGGCGTCGGCGGTGGCGATGCGATTTGGGCGTATCACTCGTCTCGCGTGTCGCGCAGCCTCATCACCGTCGATCGATTCGCCCACGAGGCCGAGCAGCTGCGCGCGGTGTTCGACGCCCGGTTCGCGGCGCCGCGCGAGGCGCACAGCGATCGGTTCGTCTGGGACTACTGGCACGTGCCGGGGCAATACACCGCCCTGCGCACGCCGGCCTGGACCTACTTTCCGCGCAAGCTCTACGCGCAGTTTCACAACCGGCTCGTCGCCTGGGGCCGCGAGCACCTCGGCTGCCACGACGTGTCGCCGCCGTGGCTGTCGCTCTACGTCGAGGGGTGCCGCCAGGAGCTCCACGGCGACGTGCCGCACGGACCGTGGGCGTTCGTGGTGTCGCTGACGCGCTGGCGCGGCCGGACGTTCCGCGGCGGCGAGACGCTCCTGGTGCGCGACGACGTCCTCGACTTCTGGCACGACTTCGCGTCGAACCGCGTGGTCGAGCACGGCGAGCTGATCCGCGTCGTGCCGCCGAAGTTCGCCCGGCTCACCGTGTTCGATCCGCGGATCCCGCACGGCGTCCGCGCCGTGACCGGCACCCACGATCCCCGGGAGGGTCGCCTGGTGATCCACGGCTGGTTCGTCCAGCCCCGGCCGTTCGTGCGCGGCGCGCTGCCGGTGCGGGCGCTGGCGTCGCAGATCGCGGAGCTCACCGGCCAGCTCGGCGGGTGGATCGCGAGCCTGCCGGTCAGCGGCCTCGTCAGCCTCGCGTTCGGTGTCGATCGCCGCGGCCACGTGCGCGATCCGCGCGTGCTGTCCGATACGACGCGTGTACCGCACAGCGAGGAGCCCGCGCGCAAAGCGCTGGTCCGCCGGATCCGCGGCGCGATCGCCGGCTGGCGGTTCGGCCCGCAGCGCGCGGTCAGCCGCGTGACCCTGCCGCTGGTGTTCGAGCGCTCGTAGCGGCGGCACGCCCGGACTCACGCCGTCGATCGCGCCGTCGATCGCGCCGTCAGGGCGGCGGGACCGAGGTCACCACGGCCGAGGCGAGCGCGCTCGGCGCGACGACGCGCAGGATCTCGTACAGCACCTGGGTCAGGAGCTCGCACAGCTCGGGCCGCGACAGCCGCGGGTTGACGCACCAGTCGATCGAGGCGGCCTCGACAAAGCCGATCCAGCCTCGCACCGCGGTCTCGAACCGGGCGTCACCGGCCAAGAGGTTCGCGAACGGCGAGCCGGTGAGAAACTTGGTGAACAGCCGGGTCCGTACGCTCTCGACGACCGCCGCGACTTCCGGATCGCTGCCGATCCCACCGCGCATCAGCGCGACGAACGCCTGCGAATGGCGGGCGACGTGATCGAGGTACGCCTCGAGCCCGGTCCGTACCCGGTCGACCGGTGCCAGGTCCGGCGGGACACGCGTGATGGCCTCGACCAGCTCGTCGGCGATCTCGCGCAGGCCGGCGATGTAGAGCTCGCGCTTGGTCGGGAAGTAGTGATAGAGCAGGCCCTTCGAGATCCCGGCGGTCTGGGCGAGGTCGTCGATCGCGACGTCGTCGTACGCGCGATCCGAGAACGCCCGCTTGGCGAGCGCGAGGAGCTGCGCACGCCGCTGATCGTTCTCCAGGCGGATCCGTGGCCGGGGGCGGGCGCCGTCACGAGGCGGGCGAACAGCGCGGGTCGGGGGCACGAGCCCTCAGCATACCGGAATCGGGAATCGTTCGTCATGTCTATTGACTAAAGGTCAATAGTCGCTATGCTCCGTTCATCAAGCCTTCAGGAGGTCCTTTGTGAGCCCGATCGTCCCTCGCGATCTCGACGTCGACTTTGCCCAGGTGCCACGGCACTGGATGGCGAATAACCCCACCGCCACGGCGATCGCCAACGGGGTCAATCTGCTGTTTCCGCACGGCGAGCGGTTCTTCGTGCGATCGGTGAAGCACTTCCTCGGCCAGATCGACGACCCGGTCCTGCGCGCGGCGATCAAGGGGTTCTTCGGGCAGGAAGGTCACCACGCGCGCGAACACGACCGGGTCAACCAGACGCTGCGCGCCCAGGGCTTCGAGATCGATCGCTTCCTCGACAGCTACAAGAAGATCAGCTCGTGGCTCGAGACCCACAACTCGCCCAAGCTGAACCTCGCGATCACCGCCGCGATGGAGCACTTCACGGCCATCCTCGCGGAGGGCGCGTTCGCCAACAGCGTGCTCGACCACGCTGCGCCCGAGATGCGCGCGCTGCTCGCGTGGCACGCCGCCGAGGAGATCGAGCACAAGGCGGTCGCGTTCGACGTGCTTCAGGTGGTCGACCCGTCGTACCTGCTGCGGATCGTCGGCCTGGCCTACGCGACGATCCTGCTCGGTGGGTTCTGGATGTGGGGCGCGGTGTCGCTGCTGCGCCAGGAGCGCCGGGCTGGCTTCTTGTCGTGGCGGCAATTCCGCGATGGCCCCGAGCGCGAGCCGGTCGTGCGCCGCGTGTTCCTGCGCGGGATCCGGCAGTACCTCGCACGCAACTTCCATCCCAGCCACAACGCCAACGACAAGCTCGCGACCGAGTGGCTCGCCGCCCGTGGCATGGTGCTTCCCGGCAGCGAGATCGAGGCCGCGTGAAGCTCGCCGGCAAGACGGTCGTCGTCACCGGGGCAGGCAGCGGGATCGGCCGGGCCACGGCGCTCGGGTTCGCGCGCGAGGGTGCGCGGATCGCGGCGTGCGATGTCGAGCAAGCGCGGCTCGATACGCTCGCCGGTGAGCTCGGCGATCGCGCCCTGCTGCTGCGCAAGGTCGACGTCTCCGATCGCGGCCAGATGAGTGGGTTCGCCGATGCGGTCCATGCCGTGACCCCCGCGGCCGACGTCGTGGTCAACAACGCGGGCGTCGGCCACGCCGGCGCGTTCCTCGATATCAGCCTCGATGACTGGGACTGGGTGCTCGGCATCAACCTGCGCGGCGTGGTGCACGGATGTCACTTCTTCGTCCCCCGGATGGTGGAGCGCAGGGCCGGGCAGGTGATCAACATCTCGAGCATCCTCGGCATCGTGCCGTCGATGAATGCGTCGGCGTACGTCGCGAGCAAGTTCGCGGTGCTCGGGTTCTCGCAGTCGCTGCGCGCCGAGCTCGAGCCCCACAAGGTCGGGGTGACCGCGATCTGCCCGGGCCTGATCGCCACGTCGATCGTCGCCGACGGCCGGATGACCCGCCCGTTCAGCGGCCAGCGCGCCGCGGTCGTCGATGTGTTCAAGAAGGGCGCGTCGCCCGATCTGGTCGCGGCGGCGATCCTCGACGCGGCGCACAGCAACCCGGCGGTGCGCACCGTGGGCCGCGACGCGTGGACGATCCACCAGATCACCAAGCTGTCGCCGCAGGCCGCCCAGCGGCTCGCGAACCGGCGGCAGCGGCGCGTGCGCGCTACCTGAGGCTGCCGGGCTGCGTCACGGCAGCGTGACGACGGTGAACCAGAACCGCTCGATCGCCTGGACCTTGGCCACGAACGCCCCCAGGTCCCCGGCCTTGGTCACGTAGCCGTTGGCGCCGCGCTGGTAGCTCTGGAGAACGTCCTGCTCGGCGTCGGACGAGGTGAACACGACCACCGGGATGGCCCGCAGCAGGTCGTCCTGCTTGATCTCGGCCAGCACCTCCACGCCGTGAAGCCGCGGCAGGTTGAGATCGAGCAGGACCAGGTCCGGCCGCGGGGCGGCGGTGTGGCGGCCGCGGCGGAGCAAGTACTCGATCGCCTCTTCGCCGTCCACCGCGACCGCGATCTCGAACGCCTGCGCACCCGACTCGAGGGTGTCTCGCGTGAGGTCGGCATCGCCGGGGTTGTCCTCCACCAGGAGGACGCGGATCGGCCGGATCATGAGGGATTTTTGGCACCGATCGATGGCAGGGAGAAGAAGAAACTGGTGCCGAGGCCGAGCTTCGACTCGAGCCAGATGGTGCCGCCGTGGCGCTCGACGATGCGCTTCACGATCGCCAGGCCGATGCCGCTGCCCTCGTACTTGCCGCGCTCGTGCAGGCGCTGGAACATCTGAAAGATCCGCTCGCCGTACTGCATGTCGATGCCGATGCCGTTGTCCTCGACGCAGAACAGCCAGCGCTCGCCATGGCGCGCGGCGCGCACCCCGATGATCGGATCGGCGTCGGCCCGGAACTTCAGCGCGTTGCCGATCAGGTTCTGAAACAGCTGGCGCAGCTGGCCCTCATCGGCGAGCACCGCCGGCAGCGCGCTGATCTCGATCGTCGCGTTGGCCTTGCGGATCGGCCCCCGCAACATGTCGACGACGCTGTTCACCACGGCCTCCGACTCCACCGGGACCAGCGGCCGGCCCTGTGACCCGACGCGCGAGAACGCGAGCAGGTCGGCGACCAGGGCCTGCATCCGCTTGGCGCCATCGACCGCGTAGAAGATGTACTTGTCGGCCTTTTCGTCGAGCTTGCCGCGATAGCGCTGGCCGAGCAGCTCGGTATAGCTGGCGACCATGCGCAGCGGCTCCTGCAGATCGTGCGACGCGATGTACGCGAACTGCTCGAGCTCGGCGTTGCTGCGGCGCAGCTCGTCCTCGTTGCGCTTGCGCTCCGTGATGTCGAGGATCGAGGCCAGCGTGAACAGGCCGTCGGAGGTCGGCAGCGGCGTCAGGCCGATCTCGATCGCGACCTCGGTGCCGTCCTTGCGCCGGCCCACCAGCTCGCGCCCGGCGGCGATCGCGCGCGGCTCCGGGGCGGTGAAGAACCCGTCGACGTGTGCGGGGTGGGCCTTGCGGAACTGCATCGGTACGAGGATCTCGGTCGGCTGCCCCACGAGCTCGGCGCGGGAGTACCCGAACAGCTCCTCGGTCCTGCGGTTGATCAGGGTGATCATGCGCTGGCGGTTGGTCACCACGATCGCGTTCGGCGCGGCCTCGACGATCAGGCGGAACATCTCCTGCGTCTGGTTCTCGGCGACCGCGCTCACGGCTTCACCTGGATGTCATCGTCCTGGTCCACATCGTCCTCCGATTCTCCACCTGCGACTGGAACGGACTGTCGTCGACGCTGGCCGCAACCTAACACGAAGCCGCGCGCCGGGCCGGCGATCTCGCCGCGCCGCAGCGTGAGCACGCTCGCACGGCTGGTTGAAAACCTGAGTTCGCCGAACTAAGGTGCCGCCACACCATGAAGCTGGCCACGCTGCGCAATGGCTCGAGAGATGGCCGCCTGCTGGTGGTGCGCCACGATGGCGAGATCGGCGCGCCGTCGCCCGACGCCTGGCCCACGCTGCAGCGCGCGCTCGACGACTGGAGCGCGGCCGAGCCCGCCCTGCGCGCGCTGGCCGGCGAGCTCGACAGCGGTCGCCTGGACGGCATGCTGATCGATCCGCTGCGGCTGGGCGCGCCGCTGCCGCGCGCCTACGAATGGGTCGATGGCTCGGCCTACCTGAACCACGTGCGCCTGGTCCGCCGGGCGCGCAACGCCGAGCCACCACCGACGCTCGAGACCGATCCGCTGATCTACCAGGGCGGCTCGGGCGACATGCTCGGGCCGCGCGACCCGATCGAGCTGCGCGATCCGGCGTGGGGGCTCGACTTCGAATCCGAGGTCTGCGTGATCCTGGGCGATACGCCGATCGGGATCACCGCGGCCGCCGCCGAGCGCCACATCCGGCTCGTGATGCTGGCCAACGATTGCTCGCTGCGAAACCTCATCCCCGACGAGCTCGCCAAGGGCTTCGGGTTCTTCTGCAGCAAGCCGGCGACCGCGTTCTCGCCGTTCGCGGTCACGCCCGACGAGCTCGGCTCGATGAGCGCCTGGCGCGACGGGCGGTTCCTCGGCCGGGTGCGCTCGACCTACAACGATCGCGTGATCGGTGAATGCGAGGCCGGACCCGAGATGCAGTTCTCGTTCCTCGATCTGATCCAGCACATCGCGAAGACCCGGCGGTTCACCGCGGGCACGATCCTCGGCAGCGGCACGGTATCGAACGCCGAGCGCAGCCGCGGTGTGTCGTGCCTCGCCGAGCGCCGGATGATCGAGATCATCGATACCGGCAAGCCGGCCACGCCGTTCATGGCGGTCGGCGATCGGATCGTGATCGAGGCCGACGTCGACGGGACGAGCCCGTTCGGCGCGATCGATCAGCGGGTCGTCGCGGCCGGGGCCCCGGCCGGAGTGCTGGCCGGAGCGCTGGCCGGAGTGCTGGCAGGATCGCTGTCATGAAGCTCGTGCTGCACAACGCCTGGCGGAGCTCGGCCAGCTACCGCGTGCGGATCGGCCTGGGCCTCAAGGAGCTGGCGTACGACTACGTGATCGTCAATACGCTGCAAGGCGAACAGTTCTCCGACGACTACCGGGCGAAGAACCCGATGGCGCAGGTCCCCACGCTCGAGATCGAGCATCCGGGCGGCGCGCCGGTGATGCTGACCCAGTCGCTGGCGATCCTCGAGTACATCGAGGAGCGCTGGCCCGAGCTGCCGATCCTGCCGCGCGATCCATACCTGCGCGCCAAGGTGAGGATGCTGGCCGAGATCATCAACGCCGGGATCCAGCCGTTCCAGAACACCGCGACGATCAAGCGGATCAAGCAGCTCGGCGGCGACGACCGGGCGTGGGTCCAGTCGTTCATTTCCACCGGCCTCGCCGCGTTTGCGCGGGTCGCGGCCGAGACCGCCGGAGCGTTCTGCGTCGGCGACACCCCGACGATCGCCGACTGCTGCCTGGTGCCGCAGCTCATGGCCGCGCGCCGGTTCGGTGCCGAGCTCGATCCCAGTTGCGATCTGTTATTGGGAATCGAGGCGCGTTGCCTCGCGCTGCCGGGGTTCGCCAACGCGGCGCCGGAGCGGCAACCGGATGCGGTACCCCCATCCCCTCGGGCTCCCTCGGGGGCCAAGTGAAGTCATGACCAAGCTCGCCTCCCTCGGTATCAAGCGCCTCGAAGGCGTTCACTACTACGTCCGTGACCTGGAGCGCTCGCGGGCGTTCTACACCGGCAAGCTCGACTTCGGCGAGACCTGGCGATCGTCGCCGGCACTCGAGCAGCAGACCGGCCAGCGCTCGGCGTGCTTCACCGCCGGAAACGTCGCGGTGGTGTGCAGCGCGCCGATCGGCGAAGCCGAATCGCGGGGGGAGGGGACCCCGACGGCGCCGCCGGCGGGGTGGGGGGCCTCCCCCGTGGGATCGACAACGGGGCGGGCGGCGCGGTTCCTCGCCAAGCACCCCGACGGCATCGGTACGCTGAGCTTCGAGGTCGAGGACGTGGCGCGGACGTTCGCGCTGCTCGAGGAGCGCGGCGGCACCGCGATCGACGACATCGCGACGTTCGAGGACGACGGCGGCACGCTGCGCCAGTTCTCGATCACGACGCCGTTCGGCGACGTCACGTTCCGGTTCCGCGAGCGCCGCGGCTACCGCGGCCTGTTCCCCGGCGCGGTCCCGCACACCGGTGGTGGCACCAACCGGTTCGGCTTCGAGCAGATCGATCACGTGACCTCGAACTTCCAGACCATGAAGCCGATGCTGTTGTGGCTCGAGCATGTCCTGGGCTTCGAGCGCCTGTGGGAGGTCGCGTTCCACACCTCGGACGTCGATCCGGCGCGGACGTCGGGCTCGGGCCTCAAGTCGATCGTGATGTGGGATCCGGTGTCGCAGACCAAGTTCGCCAACAACGAGCCGGCGCGCCCGTTCTTCAAGAGCTCGCAGATCAACCTGTTCAACGAGGAGCTGCGCGGCGATGGCGTCCAGCACGTCGCGCTCACCGTGAAGGACATCCTCGGCGCCGTGCGCGGCCTGCGCAGCGCGGGGGTCAGCTTCATGCCGACCCCGGGCAGCTACTACGACATGCTGCCGGCGCGGATCGCTCAGAGCGGCATCGATACGATCGACGAGGACATGGCGACCCTGCGCGAGCTCCAGGTCCTGGTCGACGGCGATCATCACCACGCCTACATGCTGCAGATCTTCCTCAAGGAATCGGCCGGGCTCTACGGTGATCCCTCGGCGGGCCCGTTCTTCTACGAGATCATCCAGCGCAAGGGCGATCGCGGGTTCGGCGCCGGCAACTTCCGCGCGCTGTTCGAGAGCATCGAGCGCGAGCAGCGCAAGGTGCCGGCGGTGGGCGCACCGGCGGCGGGCGCGCCCGAGGAAGGCGCGTAATGCTCGATCGCATGCAGCTCGGTGACGTGGCGCGCAAGCATCACACCCAGCTGCGCGGGCCCGAGGGCGTGCTGCGCTACGAGGAGTGCTTCACGCGCGACGGGTTCGACGGTCCGTACACGATCCTGTATCACCTGCGGCGGCCACACACCCATCGGGTCGCCAAGCCGGCGCACGGCTGGATCGCGCCGCTGGCCTCGGCCGATCGCGCGCTCGCCAAGCGCCACTACAAGACCTCCGAGATCGTTCCGTACTCCGGGCCCCAGGCAGGGCCGCAGATCGACGTCCGCGTGCCGCTATTGTTCAACGACGACCTGATCGCCGGGGTCGCGTTCCCGTCGGCCGAAGATCCGGTCTACATCGCCGATGGCGACGCCGATCAGCTGATCTACATCCAGCGCGGCGGCGGCGTGCTGCGCAGCGTGCTCGGCGATGTCGCGTTCACCAAGGGCGACTACGTGTTCGTGCCGCGCGGGCTTTTGCATCGGTTCATTCCGTCGGGCACGTCGGGCACGTCGGGCACGTCGGGCACGTCGGGCACGTCGGGCACCTCGGGCGCATCGGGCGCACAGCACTGGTTCTGGTTCTCGCTGACCGGTGGCCTGCACATTCCATCGCAGTGGCGCAACGCCGTGGGCCAGCTCCGCATGGACGCGCCGTACTCGCATCGCGACTTCAAGCGCCCCGAGCTGTTTGCGCCGCGCGACGAAGGCATCCGCGCGCTGGTCGTCCGGCGCGCCGGCATCTGGCACGGCTTCACGCTCGAGGACTCGCCGCTCGACGCGGTCGGCTGGGATGGCACGGTCTATCCGTGGGCGTTTCCGATCCTCGCGTTCCAGCCGCGCGTCAGCTCGGTCCATCTGCCGCCGACCTGGCACGGCACGTTCGCGGCGAAGGGCGCGCTGATCTGCAGCTTCGTCCCGCGACCGCTCGACTTCCACCCCGAAGCGATCCCGTGCCCCTATCCGCACAGCTCGACTCACTGCGACGAGATCATCTTCTACAGCGACGGTCAGTTCACGTCGCGCCGCGGCGTCGGGCCGGGCAGCATCTCGCACCATCCGATGGGCGTGCCGCACGGTCCGCACCCCGGCAACTACGAAGCGTCGATCGGCGCGACGGCGACCACCGAGCTCGCCGTCATGGCCGACGTGTTCGCCCCGCTGCACGCGACCCCGGCCGCGCTGGCGGTCGAAGACCCGGGCTATCAGGACTCATTTATCTGACGTCGGGCTGACGTCGGCGATGTGCGGTGCCCGGTAGCGCTCGACGAACGCGACGATCGCGACGCCGAACCGCTCGAGCAGCGCGCGGGTCGACGGATCGGTTAGCCGACCCGCGGCATCGAACCGCTCGTGGGCGCGCGGGATCAAGACCTCCGGCTGGCTCAGGCACGGCGAGTCGCTGAATAGCAGCATCTGGCGCAGGTGGGTCTGCGCGCGGATCGTGCCGCTCATGCCGGTCGCCGCGCCGACCAGGCCCACCGGCTTGCCGCGCATCGGCGAGCTGTGCGGCGGTCGCGACACCCAGTCGAGCGCGTTCTTGAGCCCGCCGGGGATGCTGTAGTTGTACTCGGGCACGCCGAACACCACGCCATCGGCGCGGGCGATCGCGGCCTTGAGCTCGACGACGCTCGGCGGATCGTCCAGGTCGCTGTTGAAGATCGGCAGGTCCAGGTCGCTGAACACCGCCATCTGCGCGCTCGCCGGCAGCGCGTCGCGAACCGCATCGAGCAGCGCGCGGTTGATCGAGGCCTTGCGCAGGCTGCCGCAGATCCCGAGCAACGCAACCATTCGGCGAACCTAGCACGCGTCCCGCGGCCAGATCGCCCATCGACAAGCCGATGGCAGGAAGGGTACTCGTAGGGGGTGGCTCGACGCAGCATCCTGATCTTGGTCCTGGGTGTCGCCGCCGCGGCGGGCGCCGTCATGACGTGGCGCGACCGCGACCATGGCTCCGCCAGCGACGGCCTTACGCTGTACCGCGACCGCTGCGCGATCTGCCACGGGCGCGACGCGGAGGGCGGCCAGGGGCCAGCGCTGCGCGGGCTCGCGGGGCGCAAGGCCGGTGGCGACCCGCGCTACGGCTACTCGCGCGCGCTGCGGGCACAGGCCCTGACCTGGGACGAGCCCAACCTCGACCGCTTCCTGGCCGCCCCGCGGGACGTCGTCCCAGGCACCACGATGGTGCTCGCGACCCCCTCGGCGCCCGAGCGCAAAGCGCTGATCGGCTATCTGCTGGCGTTGCCGTCGGCGCCGCGCGCGGCTGCGCCTTCAGCCGGCGCGGGGGCCGGTGCGGCGCCCGATGCCGGGGCCGATGCGGCGATCGCGGAACCGCCGCCGATCGCGACCTCGGGGCTGCGCACCGGGCGCGCGGCGTTCGGCGACTTCCGGAGCGACGCGCCGGGGGTGCGCCGCCACATCACCGTGGCGGACCTGCCCCGACCGTTCGCCACCGAGTCGGCCCGCAACAGCGCGAAGGTCGTCGACGCACCCGCGGGCGCCGAGCCCAAGGTCCCGCCGGGGTTTCGCGTCGAGCTGTTCGCGAGCCACCTCAAGAGCCCGCGGCTCCTGCGGGTCGCGCCCAACGGCGATCTGTTCGTGGCCGCGAGCGACGCCGGCCAGGTGCAGGTGATCCGCGCGCCCACGCAAGCCGGCGGCGCCCCGCGCGTCGAGACGTTCGCCACCGGCCTCGACGATCCGTTCGGCATCGCGTTCGTTCCGCCCGGCCCGTCGCCGCGCTGGGTCTACGTCGCCGAGACCAACGCGGTCCGCCGCTATCCGTACGCGAACGGCGACCTGACCGCGCGCGGCGCCGCCGAGACACTCGTCGCCCGGTTATCCCCGGGCAGCGGCGGCCACACCATGCGCGACCTGGCGCTGTCCGGCGACGGCAAGCGCATGTTCGTGGCGATCGGCTCGGCGTCGAACGTCGCGGAGGACGTGGGGAAGCGCTCGCCCGGCGACATCGCCGCGTTCGAGGCGACCCACGGCGTGGGCGCCACGTGGGGCGCCGAGGACGGCAGGGCCGGCGTGGTGTCGTTCGATCTCGACGGCAAGAATCGCCGGGTGTTCGCCACCGGCATTCGCAATTGCTCGGGCCTCGCGGTGCACCCGAGCACCGGCGACGTGTGGTGCTCGACCAACGAGCGCGACAAGCTCGGCGATGATCTGGTGCCCGACTACGTGACCCGCGTGCGCGAGCACGGGTTCTACGGCTGGCCCTGGTACTACCTCGGCGACAACGAGGATCCGCGCCACGCGGGCGAGCGCAAGGATCTTCTCGGCAAGGTGGCGCTGCCCGACGTCTTGCTACAGCCGCACTCGGCGCCGCTGCAGACGACGTTCTACACCGGCGCGATGTTTCCCCCGGACTACCAGGGCACCGCGTTCGTCGCGCTCCACGGGTCGTGGAACCGCGGCGGGCGCACCGGCTACAAGGTGGTGCGGATCGGGCTGCGTGGCGGCGTTCCGAGCGGCGAATACGAGGACTTCATGACCGGGTTCGTCGTCGACAGCGACCGGGTGTGGGGCCGCCCGGTCGGCGTCGCGGTCGCCCCCGACGGCGCGCTGCTCGTCGGCGACGACGGCAACGGCACGATCTGGCGCGTCAGCTACCGCGGTGACCACTGACCGTGTCGGCGATCCGCAGGGCCACCCGGCGCGCGTTACTTTCGTCCCGGCCGGCGTATGGTACGCATGGGAATGTTCTTCGGTTCGAAGAAGCTCCGCATGCCGGCTCCCGATGAGGCACTTGCCGGTCGCCAGACCGCCATGCGGGTAGGTGAGAAACACTTCATCAACGGCCACCGGATCACCGCGCCGTTCCCCGATGGGCTTGCGCGCGCCATGTTCGGCATGGGCTGCTTCTGGGGCGTCGAGCGCAAGTTCTGGGTCGCCCCGGGCGTGTACTCGACGGCGGTCGGCTACGCCGGTGGGTCGACCCCGAACCCGACCTATGAGGAGGTGTGCTCGGGGATGACCGGCCACAACGAGGTCGTGCTCGTGGTCTATGACCCCAAGCAGATCAGCTACGACCAGCTGCTCGCGGTGTTCTGGGAGAACCACGATCCGACCCAGGGGATGCGCCAGGGCAACGACGCCGGGACGCAGTATCGCAGCGGGATCTACGCGTTCGACGCCGACCAGCTCGCCGCGGCCGAGGCGTCGAAGGCCGCGTACGGCTCGCGGCTCGCGGCCGCCGGCTACGGCGCGATCACCACCGAGATCGTCACGGCGCCCGCGTTCTACTACGCCGAGGACTACCACCAGCAGTACCTCGGCAAGAACCCCCACGGCTACTGCGGCATCGGCGGCACCGGCGTGTCCTGCCCGATCGGCCTGGGCGCTCGCGCCGAAGCTGTCGCGAAGTGAGCCGAGGGCCGGCGTCGCTGTCGGCCCGGATCAGCTGCGCAGCGCAGCGGATGTAACCAGCAGCATCGTCGGCGCCATGCGCGCTCAATCACGCGACGCGGCGCTACCGTCCGTGACTTCGAAGGCTCCGCGCGGAGCCATGGGCGTTCGATCGGGCCCAGGCGGCCCAGCCGGGCCCAGGCTACTGGCCCAGGAACGGATAGCGCCAGTCGGTCGGCGAGACGAACGTCTCCTTGATCGTCCGCGCCGCCACGAACCGCAGCAGATTCAGGGCCGAGCCGGCCTTGTCATCGGTGCCCGACGCACGGGCGCCGCCGAACGGCTGCTGCCCGACCACCGCGCCGGTCGGCTTGTCGTTGATGTAGAAGTTGCCGGCCGCGTCGCGCAAGGCGGTCGTTGCCTCGACGATCGCCTGGCGATCGCGGGCGAAGATCGCCCCGGTCAGCGCGTAGGGCGAGGTCCGATCGACCAGCGCGAGCGTGTCGTGCCACGCGCTGTCCGGATAGACGTGGAGGGTGACGATCGGGCCGAAAAACTCCTCGCGCATGTGGCGCACACCGGGATCCTCGGTGGTGATCAGCGTCGGCTGCACGAACCAGCCCTCGCGATCATCGCATCCGCCGCCGGCGACGACCTTCATGCCCGCGGTCTCGCGGGCCTCGGAGATCGCGGCCTTGTGCTTGTCGAACGCGCCCTGCTTGATCACCGCGCCCATGAAGTTCGAGAAGTCGGAGACGTCGCCCTGCTTGATCGACTTGATCGTGTCGATCAGCGGCTCGCGCATGCGATCCCACACGGACTTGGCGACGTAGACGCGCGACGCGGCCGAGCACTTCTGGCCCTGGTACTCGAAGCCGCCGCGCACGATCGCGGTCGCGAGCGCCAGCGGATCGGCCGACGGGTGGGCGAGGATGAAGTCCTTGCCGCCGGTCTCGCCGACCAGCCGCGGGTACGTCTTGTAGCGTTCGAGGTTGCCGGCGACGCGCTTCCACATCATGCGGAACACGTCGGTCGATCCGGTGAAGTGGATGCCGGCGAGCGACGGATGGTCGAGCACGACGTTGGTGCTGGCGTGCGGCAGCCCGGGGATGAAGTTGATGACGCCGGGTGGCACACCGGCTTCCTCTAGCAGCAGATAGATCTGCCAGGCGGAGAGCAGCGCCGATTCGGCGGGCTTCCACACCACCGTGTTGCCCATCAGCGCGGGGGCCATCGGCAGGTTGCCGGAGATCGCGGTGAAGTTGAACGGCGTCAGCGCGAACGTGAAGCCCTCGAGCGGCCGCAGCTCGGTCATGTTCCACATGCCCGGCGCGGAGGCCGGCTGGACCCGGTAGAGATCCTGTGCGAACTGCACGTTGAATCGCCAGAAGTCGATCAACTCGCACGCCGAATCGATCTCCGCCTGGTGCGAGGTCTTCGACTGGCCGTGCATCGTCGCGGCGTTCATCCGCGCGCGCCACGTGGTCGCGAGCAGCTCGGCGGCCTTCAGCAGGATCGCGGCGCGGGCCTCCCAGCGCATCGTGCTCCACTCGCGGCGGGCGTCGAGCGAGGCGAGGATCGCGCGCTCGGCGACTTCCTCGGTTGCCGCGTGAAACCGCGCGACCACGTGCTTGTGGCGATGCGGCATGACGACCTCACGGATATTTCCGGTGAGGACGCGCTGCCCGCCGACGACACAGGGGATCTCGACGACCTCGCGCTCGACCGTGGCAAGCGCCGCTTGCAAGCGGGCGCGCTCGGGGCTGCCCGGGGCGTAGTCGAGGATCGGCTCGTTGACGGCAGTCGGTACGTTGACGATCGCGTCATGCATCGCGCACGTGTACCACGCTCGACGGGGGCGTGACCGCCTGGATCTTGCGCGAGCTGGCGAGCGCGGGCCCGGGCGGCCAAGCGGTCCGCCGGTGAGGTTGCGTCGGCCCGGAGCGTGTCGCTCGTCGCGATCCAGACTCGCGCAACGCGGTCGAGGTTGCGCGCCGCGCTCGAGCTCGACGCGGATCTGATTTCGCGCACTTGGCGTCGATGGTCTGCGGGCTCCTAGCGTCGACTCGACGCGGGGCGCACGCGGTTCACTTCGCTGACGTCGCGGTCGGTGCGGGTGGTCTGCGCACGGGACGGCGGGCTCGCGAGCGACGATTCGCCGCGGGTCGACGCGCGGCGCGGCGAGGGAGCGAGGGCCGGCGCTCCGGTGCCGGTCGGTTGACGGCGGGGCGGTGGGGCGACGCTGGCGGCGGTCCGTCCGGTGGGCAGGCGGCGCGACGGCGCGGCGACGGCAGGCGGACTGGTGCGGCTGGTGCGGCTGGTGCGGTTGCGCGACGCGGGCTCGAGCGGGTCAGCGCATCCGGTCGGCGGGCGCCGCGGCTGCGCGACCACCGGGGATCGCTCGGCGCTGCCGCGGGGCATGCGGCGCGCAGTCCCCGCGATCGTGGGCTCATCGGTGCGGCTCGTCTGCGGACGGCGCGGCGTGGCCGCTTCGACCAGCAGATCGGGGCGGCTGTCCGGGCGACTGCGCGGGGGAGGCAACGGTGCCCGGCGCCGCGGCGGCGGTAGCTGATCAGCGCGGCTGGCGTGCGAGTCGCCCGGGGGCGGCGGTAGCTGATCAGCGCGGCTGGCGTGCGAGTCGCGCGGGGGCCGTGGGAGCTGATCGGCGCGGCTGGCGTGCGAGTCGCGCGGGGGCGGCGGTAGGTGATCAGCGCGGCTGGCGTGCGAGTCGCGCGGGGGTAGTGGGAGCTGATCGGCGCGGCTTGCGTGCGAGTCGCGCGGGGGCGGCGGTAGGTGATCAGCGCGGCTGGCGTGCGAGTCGCGCGGGTACGGCGGTAGCTGATCAGCGCGGCTGACGTGCGAGTCGCGCGGGGGCGGTGGGAGTTGATCGGCGCGGCTGAGGTGAGAGCTGCGGGGGTGGGGAGGTAG
>Ga0307509_10002131_pt1 | contig 32573 bp, 26 predicted proteins | sample 10_EM_MG_FD_202245 | JGI IMG/M metagenome (GOLD analysis project Ga0307509, IMG submission 202245) | Populus trichocarpa ectomycorrhiza microbial communities from riparian zone in the Pacific Northwest, United States - 10_EM | ecosystem: Host-associated > Plants > Roots > Unclassified | place...
ACCGGAACCACCCCCCCCCCCCCCCCTTCCTCCTTCTATCGATATCACGAGAGAGTACTATGATTGGATACTGAGGTCCTTTTTTTACCAAAGATAAAGTATCAGGCGCCTAAACTGTCTACTTTCTGAGGAGGCAGTTAAAAGGCCAAGAAGAAAGAGTATTGTCACCCAGTTCCTATGGTCTAATGGCTTAAGAGACTGGCCGGCTAATTTGAAACAGGGGCCATCATGAGTTCGAATCCGGGGGGCAGTGGAGTAGTCGAGCATTGAAAAAAAAAAGTTCGGTGAACCACTTTTTTGCTGGGGGGTAGGCCTAGCTAGGGTTGGTAATGCCCTTGGGTGAATTCCCGCCAAACGTTGCGGTGGGACTGCTGGCTAGTGTTCGGGTACTATATGCCCGTAACTTGTAGGGCACCCCATCCTTAGCAATGAGTGCCATCTTACTCTCCAGGATCTCCAGGACGAGAGAAGACCGCATTTTGCTGTCCCGCCCCGCCCAGGGCTCTTGTTAGTCCCCCGGTGGTCCCCTGCGGGGGTCCCGGACCGTTGAGAACACTCGCAGGCGCTCCCTGGCCTTCGGAAAGAGGCCACCACCACCGGAGCCCTCCAGAGAGACAGCTGATGGCCTGGGTATTTGCAATAGTCAAAGAATATTATGGCACCGCCGGGATGGATAGCGCGCAGCGTCTTCCCTTCGTTCTTGCTTGCTAAACTAGCTGTAAAGACAGGAGTATATATCAAAAACATGAGCAAGTTCCGATCCTTCCATCGATCACCACACATCTCCGCTTTTTTCTTCCCCGCAGGTTCCACATCCCAAACAGAAACAAAAGAAAGAGATATTCTGGGTAATCCCTTGACAAAAGAAATGCATCACAAAGACTCCCGTGATGATCGCGCCTTCTAGTTCAATGCACGACTGTTTGTCCTGCCCCCATCTCCATAGCCGTCATGCGTTCCTTTAACAGTCCATGCTCCCTCCCTCCCATCCATCAACGGAAACATCTTCCCGTGCTTCCGTGGACTTTTATGACAATAGCATAAGCAGGCCGAGTAGAATTAACTGATTCCCAACACCGGGCAAGAATGCAGTCGTTTAGAACGTGAACCTCAAAAAGGAGGAAAGGAGGTATACATCTCCATCTCTCCACCGAAGCTTCCTCCCAGCACAGCGAGGAAATCTTGAACGCGGGGTTCGGGCTTGTCCATACCGTTCACCAATTACGCCATTGTGAATTCCACCCCGAACCCCGACCCCACGGCCCCCCAGATCCTGCCATCGGCCACGAAAATCCCGTCTCGAGGGAGGGAGGGAGGGACGACAAGACTGCGGGGAGATGTGCCAAACTCATCCCTCCCTGAAACAAATAACACACCGAACACCCACACCGCTGTATCTTAACAAACTAGCCCTTACCACCCGCTAACTTACAGCACACATTCCGTATCAAGAGCATCCAGCACAAAACCGGCCCACACCACCGAACAAAGCCCACCTCCGCGAAAACCCTTACAGACAGAAATTCACGCCCGCACGTCAGCAGTAGATATTGTATTCCTCAAGCCCCATGATCTACCATAACCTGATGCCTAAACAGCGAACCCTCAATTTCACAGTTATGCGCGCACCGGAAACCCCCCAGCAGAATGAATGAATGGGGAATAATAGCGCGCCCTCCTAGCCACGGATGGCACAACCGCAGGTGAAGGAAAGCTGGCAAGTAGGGTATAGCTACAGGCAGTATTAAAGATCTCGGCACATAATTTGCCAGTGGGGTGGAGTTGGTTTGTAGTACGGGCAGTGGCAGCCGGCGGGGAGATCCCCCTTTTTGCGTGCGGGGACTGCCACGGCTGCCGCGGTGAGGGGTATTGTGTAACTAGGAAGTAGGCGGGGGTTGTTGGTGTGCCGCGGTGGGCAGTTGTGAGGTTCCTAATGGTGGTTAGTGGGTGAGCGTATTTGCGGCGAGTGATGGGTTGTGATGGGCCGGCGGTGGGGGGGACTTTCCAGATGCCAGTTGCGAAGGGCGCTTGGGGCGGTAGGTGCTGTGGGCTGGATGCAGTGGGTTTGGTTATCTATTGGGGTGCTTGATTTGCAAGGAGGTATCGGTTTGGGTGATTTGCGGCTGGTTGTATTGCCGTGCCCTTGATGCTGCCTTAGAGCTACGCCGCCAGAGCTAGGAAACAGAGCGAATGAATACATGGCACAGTTCACAGTAGGATACTGGGCTTCAGCAGACCCCAGAATTTTCACATGTTTTCATTTAGCGAGGTATGTACCCAGATTCACTAAATTCTAGAGTAGAGATATTAAAGCGTTCAGAGCGGGCAATCATACTTTCGCATAGCAGCCCCCAAAGCACACCGCACTCCAAGACAGCCGGCAGGGTTCGACCGTATCTGCCCTTTCTTCTTCCCTTATCGCATGACCCGCTCCCCGACTAACAATCGCACCTCCCAACCCACCTTGGGAAAGTTGCAGCTTCCCTAATATTCTCCACACCAGCCAAATAGCACACCAACCGATCAAATCCTAGCCCGAACCCACCATGCTTAACACTCCCCCACTTGCGAAGGTCCAAATACCATCTCAAGCTCTCTCCGTCCTCATCTTCGCCCCCGGCCGCCATGCCGCGCCTCTGCATCTCCGCCAGCAACTCGTCGTATCTATGTTCCCTCAATGAGCCCCCGATAAGCTCGCCCACAGCGGGCACGAGTAGATCAAAGCAAGCTACTGTCTCGCCTCCCCCCGGTGTGAGGGCAGTGCTAGCAGAGGGGAGCATATAGAAAGGCTTCAGGCTCTTTGGGTAATCTGTCACGAAAACCGGCCCATCGAATACAGTCTGTGCAAGGAAGCGCTCGTGTTCGGCTTGTAATGGAGCACCCCAGATCGGGGGGGAAACGAATTGTGCTTTTTTCTGCTCTACCGCTGAGTTTAGTCTTGATATCGCCTCAGTGTAAGTTATCCTAGACCAAGGACGTTCTAATAAACCCTTCCAGCGCTCCTCGAGTTCTCCCGCTTTGTCTTCACCACCCACTGCGGATAAGGTTTCCTTGCCCAGACGAGAAGTGCTAATGCTTCGAACAAGCGTCTTCACCATGTCCTCTATTAGCGTTATCAATGGGTCTAAGGTATCGATAAACGCGGCTTCAACTTCGAGCATGTAGAACTCGCTCAGGTGTCTAGCTGTGTCACTCTTTTCAGCGCGGAAGGTCGGGCTCAGGGTCCATACCCTAGGGACCGCCGCTGCGAGCGCTTCAAGATATAATTGGCTAGAGACGGTGAGGTATTTGGGTGTCTTGAAGAAGTTTTCCGGACGAGTGATTGTGAAAACTTCCCCAGCACCTTCGCAGTCTGTAGGAGTAATTATTGGCGTGTGACATTGGATGAATGAGCGTTCCGCGAAAAAGGCCGTGAGAGTCGAGATTATATTAGACCTTAAGTGCAGTAGATTCGTATTCGCCGGTATCCTTGGCCGAAGATGTAATAGTGTTCTCAAGAACTCTGGAGTCTGATACTTTTTTTGCAAGGGATATGACTTTTCACCAACACACACACACAAAAGAAACAAAAGACACATCAGGTTTTATAATTCATAGGAAATAAGGAAGGGAATAATACCAGAGGATCCGCCTCCCCCAAAAGTTCTACCTTCTCTGCCAACAACTCCCTGCTCTGCTGCCCCTTCCCCCCAACCGACTCCTTCCATTGCCCCATTATCTTAACACTGGCTCCCATTGACAAATTCTCCGATTGCTCCTTCGTCAGCACAGCTTGCAGTGGATGTATCGTCGAGCCATCTGAGACATGAGCGAACGAAACATTCTTCATTCGCCGAACCGAACGGACCCAGCCAGTAACGGTAACTATCTCAGTTGCTTTTTCATCAGAAAGAGGGGAATGAAGGAGAGAGGATATCGTCCGAGGGGAATCCGAGGCTGAGGAGGAATAATGACAAGTTTGGAAGGATCGTGAGAGGATGCGTCTGGCTGCGGGTCGAAGTGGAAGCATAGTGGCTCCTGCTGGGAAGTGTCTAATGATTTGCTTATGATACCAGATTTGCAGGAAGGAAATATTGTGGCTGAGATACCAAGGATTGGGAACCCGACCGAAAAGTCTGATACTGGTGTGGCTAGCGTTTTGTGGCGTTAGTATCTAGTTCTAGGAGTTTGTTGAAGGTTTATGGAGCCCTACCGTATCTACTCGAGTATATTAAGTGAAGCTCATCTAGACTGAACACTAGCTAAAAGTGCTTTACCTGAGCAGAGTCTACCAGCGGTATGATTCCTGAAAAAATTGTGTGCAGAGGCTAGATCGCTAGTCGAAGACATATCACAGCGGCCTCTGCCCCAAGACTAGCATGCTGGTAGCTAGATATAATTTGGCAATCTTGTCCATGGATTCAGGCATACAATAGCGGGGCATTTTATTGTGATCCAGAAATTAAGGCCACCACTATTGCTACCGTCACTAAATCAAGCCCAGATCTCACGACTAAACGACATGCAACATGATACCCTCACAAACAAGCCAAGCAACTGGTAGCCGATCATCTATTCACAGAAGCATAAACAGGATAGACTATTAAAATCCATATTCACTATTAAGTTGCGATGCGGACAGTATACCCCCGGATAAACGAGTCCATCCCTCCGGTCTTTCCCTCCTTGCCCAAAAAAAAGTTTCAATTCTAAAAAGTAAAACGCAAGGGCCACTCAATCCACCCTCACCGATCAAACTCCACCCAAAAAATAAGCAAAAGGAACGCGTCCAGCACGCATGCTGTGATATGTTATGTATCAAGTTGACACCGCCGGACCAACACCCCTCCCTTCATACTTATCCCGCAACTCATCTACCTCTCTCTGCAACTTTTCTAGATCAATCAAGATATCTGTTTCCGTTCCTTGAACTACTGGTATTGCTGGTTCCGTAGGTAGAGGCGAAGACTTTGCTGGAGGGGTGATTGGGGGTTCCTCTGGGCTTTCATATGAATTCGCTGTGGAGCTTCTATTTCGCCTTGGCGGGGGTGGCGGTGGTGGTGGTGGGATTGATAAGGCAGATAGAGGGACTGTAGAAGCCCGGGAATTTGTGCTCTTGTGTCTGCGGATCGGGGGCGGAGGTGGCTTCATTTTAGAGGCATTGGCGCCTCCCACGGGTGTGCTTGAGCGAAGAGGGTTCGTACTTGATTGAACCGAGTGACGACGAGAAAGTGGCGGAGAAGGGGCTATTTTCTTTGAGATGATGATGGATGCCGCAGGAGATGGTGGTGATATAGTCTCGTTTAAAATGGGACTGGTTGAACCCACCGGCGGCGGTGGTGGCGGTGGGAGCGATCTCTCTGATGATATGGAGTGTATAGATGGAGGCCGAGGTGGTGTTAGGCTGGGGAGATCGGCAGTTGAAGACGGTGGGGAGGCTGGGGATCTTCCGCCGCTCCTATTCCGCGCCCTCGGTGGTGGAGGTTTCGGTTTAGGAGCCCGCTCCTTGGACCGATGCGGCTCTTCCCCCTCGTCCAACTCATTGCTAGTCCTGGGGGTCTCATCCGGAGCTCCATCTGCTGCTTCCGGTATTGGATCGAAGATAGACTGTCGAGAAGTACTGCTTGTGTCTGTGGAACTATCCGGTGCAACGACTGGAGGAGTTAGCCCGGTCCCCGGCGCCGGGGGCGTGGAGAGCGAACTTTGGCCCGTCAGCATTAGTCGTTTGAAGGCGTCTGCGTCCAGCGATTGTCGTCCAGACTTAGCCACTGAGTATCCCCCATCGCTTCCAGCACTAGGAAAGCTAGTTGTTCCCGGGCGGCCAAGCTCAGTCGGTTCTGCAGAGATATATTAGCGCTAGGCTAAGTCGAGGATAAGTAGCAGCCCTACCCTGAGTAAATATATCATTACCATCACTACCTTCGAAGTCTGAAGATACCGGAGATTCAGTAGTAGGATTAAACGGATCCACTATGGCCTCGGGCGGAGGGATACAGGATCTTCTGTTTCTCGAAGGCGGTCGCGGAGGAGGGCTCCGTTTCTGGGGAGCCGGTGAAGGCGGTGGTATGTCGACGACTATGCACAAGCATACCGAGTCAGCTGGAAGCTTCTTCCCCTCATCACCCAGGGGAAGTGGGAGGTCTCAGATATATTATACCTTCCCATGAGCTCGCCCTACTGCGGTTCGGCGATGTCGGAAGCGTCTGTGGCTCTTGCCTCGGAGTCGGATTATCCTGCGGTGTTCGGGGGCGTTCGGCCGAAGCCCTCTTTCTGAACGGATTAGAACTCATACGAGCTCAATGACCTTCCCCGGTCGGTAAATATTTCGATGATTTTTCGGCGATGAGAAAAAACGCTTTTAAGATTGGAGAAGTCGCTCTTCCCCAGCTCGCCAAGCACGACTGGTGAGTTGTTCTTGCGTTATGCGGGCGATCCCTCGAAGCGGGCGATCCCTCGAAGCGGGAAACAAACGCTTCCGAGAACCGACGTTGGCCCAAAATGTCAGTCGGCGGGGGAGTCGAATTTGATCAAGTTTGGTATGATAAAAGGAACTCAGTGTGCTGCTTCTCAAAAGGTCCGTCGGTATTGCTCCGGAGTCCGCCAGTATTGGGTCGATCTGCAGAGCCTCATCACAAGTCAGTCCTTGTTGCCCACTGGGTGAGGCCTTGCTTCCTATCTCCTGCGTATGGGAACCGCCGAGGTAGGCATGCGACTCCCCCTTATCTGTTGCGGCGAAGACTATGCATTGAGCGTATTACAATACAGTACTCGAGTACAGTATCTCTCACCCATGGTATTGAATGCTCACACAGGTCTTATTTGTAAGTGCTTTCGCTAGAGTGGGAGATTTGGAGAAGTTATACCCCTTAGCTGTCAACATTCTCTACGATTCAAATAGTTTCAGGGTGTAGAAATGAGCCAGAGTCCGTCACCCGAAATCACTCGGTTATTGCCCTTGCTAAGGGATTCTGACTCTGAATTCTGACTCTGACACCCCTGAAACACTCCTGAGACCATCGTAAGCCTCCTTATGCCCGTATCGTTTCCGGGAAAACAAAAAACAAAAACAAAACTTATTCCATCGCACTAAACCAGGGATCTACCGCACTGTGTCGCAGTTGAATGCCCTTTCCCTTGGAAGGATCTAGAGTGGCTATTGACATCTAAAGTTTTGAGAAAACAGCAAAAAGTAACAGCCTTCCGATTAGAGGTACCGTACTCAGCCCCGGGTTGGAAAGCATTTACGCAAGTCCCCCGAGTTGAAGGACCTTGGTGTGTAACGCCTTTTCTGCACGCAGATCCACCCGAAAAACGCTTTTTCGACCCTAGGTAGTCAGTCGGGTGAAGAAAGTTTTGAGAAATCGCCCGCTTTGGACCCAAGATTGCGGTTCTGGGTGATTGATGACAGCCCTAAAAGGGGGGTTTTCGGATAAGTGAATTCATAGATTGAGCACTGCCTTTTCTGTTCGCCTATGGATCTTTTTTGAGAATATTTGGGTCACTATGGCTAGGTGTATTCCTTCAAGCAAATAAAACTATCTTAAATCTAAAAATTTCTCTTCTCGTGTCATTGACTCTCCCGGGTGCCTTATTTAATACGGGAGGTGTAATTTCTCGGGGACTCTCCACTCGACGACTGCCGGGGCTGAAATGCTTCTGATAATTCAATCAGCTTCTCTATACTCGTAGATAAGATCCTAGTACCCGAGCGGGCTGCTTTGTGGCATAGTTGCGTAATGCTGTCCTAGCATAGCTAAGGCGTGCCCTGAGGTTTAGACCAGGAACAAGCACGAGGGACACGCAATCTTTGCTGAGGAGTCAGAAGTGATCCAAAAGCTAAGATCCCTAGGGCTAGGGCTTTTGCTTGTAAGAGAAGCAGTAATTGTGAGGCCTTCTGATAAGTCTAATTGAATATCATACCGGTATGATGGCTTCTCTGCTCCTTCAGCAGAAGGACACCCACTGTGCTAATTCTCATTATTGATCTTTTTCCATGGGGATTACCGTAGCGTCCGTCAGAGGTAACGGGTTAGGGTTACTACAGGTCTCCCTCATTCCACTTTCGGGTGTGGGAACTTTAGCAGTGCGATGTGTCATGGCCAAATTGACTCGTGACTCCGCCACCAAGCTCCGCGACCAACGGTCACAACGCGTCTCCCTCCCACTCGCCCACACCTGGGCACCCATTAACCCCTCCTTCAACGCGTTCACCCACAACACGTTGCAAGAACACGAGACACGAGAACTACCTAACTAACAAGCAAAGCACACAGCGCACCGCAAGCAGCAATGCATCGTCCAAAGAAGACCGCGGCTGTCCCCGTCGACGAAAGTGCTGTGACCCCTAAACGGACTCTGCCTGGTCGGCTCCATAGCAGTGCTGGCCCTGATACACTCTCCAAGCTTGCCAAACCCTTTAAAACACCTGGATCTGCTCCATCGATACGGAAGACGGTTTTGCCTCCTCGCAAACGACGCAAGGTCGGTTCTTATGCCGGTGCTGACTGTGGCGATGACGATGGAGAGTTTGTTAAGGATGAGGAGAAGAGAATTGTTTTGGGTAATCTGGACGTGATGAAGAATTTCCCTGTGTTTAAAGCGAAGGACAAGGATGCCGTGTTCAGACAACGATTTGCGGTACCGCTCGTGAATAAGGATGCTGGTACATGGAATCCGTTTAGACCTGCTCCGGCGTTGGGAATGAGGAAGAGCGCCAATTTTATCGCCAAACCGCTACATGACCCCAGTGGCGAGTTTGCAATTGTTCTTTATGACCCTACGATTGATGACAAGAAGGTTGAGATCACTGAAGAGGACGGTGAGGTGAAGATTGAGGAGAAGCCTGTGCCGAGAATGCACAAGAGCCTGGCCGAGATATTGGGTTTGAACCGGGGAGATAAGGAGGAAATTCCCAAAGTTCCCGTGGTTATTGATCCAAGGCTGTCAAAAGTTTTAAGGCCTCATCAGGTTGAGGGTGTCAGGGTATGTTTGGGATTGTTGTGCTGCGCCTTTTAGTGGATGCTGACATTTTACTTTCACAGTTTATGTATAGATGTGTTACGAGTATGACGGACGCTGCAGCAAGTGGATGTATTATGGCGGACGAGATGGGTCTAGGCAAGACGGTAAGGGGCTGGGAATCAGAGACACGACATTATGCTGATGCTTTCGGCAGCTCCAATGTATCGCTTTGTTGTGGACTCTACTCAAGCAATCGCCCGAGCCCGGAAAATCCACAATACAGAAATGCGTAGTTGTTTGTCCGTCATCATTGGTCGGTAATTGGGAGAGCGAGCTGGTAAAATGGCTCGGCAAGGATGCGGTCAATCCCTTCGCCATTGACGGCAAAGCTTCAAAGGCGGAACTCAAAGCACAACTCAAGCAATGGGCTATATCCAGCGGCAGAAGCGTTGTTCGGCCGGTTCTAATCGTCAGTTACGAATCCCTACGTCTAAATATCTCTGAGCTCGCCAACATACCGATTGGGCTTTTGCTTGCCGATGAGGGGCATAGATTGAAAAATCGAGAGAATCAAACGTATAAGGCATTGATGACTTTGAATGTTGATCGGCGAGTGATCTTGTCGGGAACTCCCATTCAGGTTGGTCACATCCATTCTTTCAGCGACCGACTGATAAGCTAAATATGTTTTATAGAATGATCTTTCGGAATACTTTTCTCTTCTAAATTTCGCGAACCCTAATCTCTTAGGCACCCACAATGAATTCAGGAAGCAATACGAAATTCCTATCCTTCGTGGTCGTGACGCGGATGGATCTGAGGAAGCCCGTAAGAAGGGAGACGAACGGCTTGCAGAACTTCTCCAGTTGGTGAATAAGTTTATCATTCGGCGCACCAATGATCTCTTGTCGAAGTACCTACCCGTCAAGTACGAGCATGTCGTATTCTGCAAATTATCGCCCTTCCAGACCGATCTTTACAATTATTTTATCACGTCTCCGGATATCAAATCCATCTTAAGGGGCAAAGGATCCCAACCTCTGAAAGCCATCGGGTTGCTCAAGAAACTATGCAATCACCCAGATTTGCTCAATATCTCTGAGGATTTGCCTGGGTGTGAGAGTCTGTTCCCCGACGATTATGTTCCGAAGGACGCCCGAGGAAGAGACAGGGAGGTCAAAGTTTGGTACTCCGGCAAGATGATGGTACTGGACAGGATGTTGGCAAGAATCCAGCGGGAGACAAAGGATAAGATCGTCCTCATCAGCAATTATACCCAAACACTGGATGTATTTGAAAAGCTCTGCCGATCCAGAGGGTAAGCCGCCATTGATTTCACGTTTTTCTATCAAGCAATTACTCACCCCCCCCATAGCTACGGCTCCCTAAGACTCGACGGCACAATGAACAGCACAAAACGCACGAAGCTTGTCGCGAAATTTAACGACCCAGAAGGCGAGGAGTTTGTCTTTCTTCTCAGTAGTAAGGCCGGGGGCTGCGGTATCAATCTCATCGGCGCGAACAGGCTCGTCCTCTTCGACCCAGACTGGAACCCGGCCGCAGACCAGCAAGCCTTAGCGCGAGTCTGGCGTGATGGGCAAAAAAAGGACTGTTTCGTCTACCGCTTCATTGCCACGGGGACCATTGAGGAGAAAATCTTCCAGCGTCAATCCCACAAACAGTCGCTCTCCACGTCCGTCGTCGACGGCGTCGAAGACGTAGTAAGGCATTTCGGCCTGGACGGGCTGAAGCAGTTGTTCCTATTCCAGCCCAATACCAATAGCGATACGCATGACACCTTCAAGTGCAAGAGATGCAAGAATTGGAGGCAGGTCATGAAAGCGCCTGCGATGCTTTATGGCGATACGAGCACTTGGAACCACATGTCCGACGAGCCGAATGGCGGGTTGGATAAGATTCAGGATTTGTTGCTCAGGCAGGAAAGTGGGCAGGGGGTTGTTACTAGTTGCTTTCAGTATATATCTCATGTGAGTTTTCTTCCTCTCCCACATGTTGTCTTGAGAATGCTAATGAGTTTTTGTAGTGATTCGGTTTACGAGTCTGGGGGGTTTTCTTTTATGGCTGGTTGCTTGCCTTGGTATAAAGGTGTTTTTTTTAAAAAAATGGGTGCAAGTTTGGGCGGTGCATTATTTGCTTGTTAGAGTTGGATTGCATGGAGTGATGTTTTTTATATATTGCCTTTTCGTGGGTTTTATGAAGCGATGGTAGTTACGGTAGACCAGAGCGAGTTTCCGAATTATTCATGTCTGTCAGTACACTCGCTCGTGCCAATACTTTGTAACGGTGAATAACCACCATGACCAAACGTTGCACACCACCAACCCAAAAATTTCCAAAGTTGTAAAAACCCCCGACTTTTCAAAAAGCCGAAAGCTAGATATGGGCCCAGAAATGACGGTGGTCAACCCTTCTCCCAGACGGGCTATCCCAGCAAAAAGTAAACTGTCCTCAGCGAGAGTCGAACTCGCGACCTTCGGATGTCCCCCTCTAAGAGCAGGTCATGTTATGAGACCGACGCTTTAACCAACTAAGCCATGAAGACGGTATGTGTATCATTGGACCTGGCAATAAAGAGACTGAATGCTTCCCTGGCTGTGGGATTAGGAAGGTTGTCCCGGGGTGTTTTTTTGAGCCGAGTGCGCGGAAGCGAATCCGGATGCGAGGGTCATGTGGCGCTCTGGTGGACGATTCGGGGCTTGTGGTGCTAGTTTTCTTGGAGTTCGATATATGCATGTTTTGGACTTGGGGCTTGGTTATGATTGCCAGCTCTATGGATTGGACTTGATCACATGTCAACCCTCGCGGGGGTAAGGGTGTGACTAGAAATGGATTTTGAGAGGAGGTACCGTATCAATGTAGGAGCTACTGTACTCGCCATAGCGTCATAGGGGGGGTTAGATGGATGGAAGGATGGCGGGTGTATCCGTGGGGCCGGAGTAAGGGCAGGAAGCGGTGGAGCGGGGTGTCGTAAGATGAGGACTTGTGTGGCTGGGTGTGGGTTGGGGGGGGGGAGCGGAGGGTGATAGCTTTAAGGATGGGATACTAATACTCCGGAGTAGGTTGGTAAGCAATTGCAAATGGAGGAGTGGAGAAACGGGTGGGATATTTTGTGGTGCTTTTATATAGGGTGCTGCACAAAAGAGGTGTGCATTGGGGGATGATGTTTCATTAAGGAGGTATCCTTCGGTATCGGCTGCCGTGATTGCTTAGCGATGGATAAGCTCCTAGTCGAACTATGACACTTAGATGTCTCTAGATGCCCCACTAGTCTCTAGGATGGGGCCATGCTAATTTTTCGTGTCTTCTTATTGGTATACTCGAGCACGGCGTTGTTTTTGGTGGTAGGGCTTGGCCAGGAGTTGGGGTATAGTCTAGTGAATTGACCAGTGGTATGATAGCGGTATAAGGACAGTTCTTTTCTCAAAGAATTACATATCTTGCTCAAGTTGCGCGGCTGATTGGGTTAAATCAAATCTCACAGCTAGACTCTTGATACTAGGTAGTTGAATTAGGGTTTTATGTCAGAGTTTAGGACATTGCGAACCCCCCCCGGCTGCCTAGAGATAGATTAAATTGAGCACCATCCCTATGCCGATAGGTGACTGAAAGCTGAAGACAGCACTGTGGCCGTGAGTAACTTGCTAAAGGAATCCCCACAATTAAGAAGTAGTCTTATGTTCTCAGGTACTGCCGACACTTCATGCGCACATCATCTTCACGTAAGAGGTCTCTCTCTAGGACGGCCACTACAAGCAACAACAGAAACCTTGGGCAATTCATCCTCTGTAATGTCTAGGATCCCTGGATCGCCTCTTGATACTACCGGTAGTAGCGGTTGATCCCTTCAGGTTTGACTTATCGCTTTGGCCAATGATGTTGGATGTTGGACACCAACCTCCAGCCGGACATAGGTGGTAAGCAATAAGCGTTGTAGCAGTACTCGTACTGTAGTAGGCGGGAAGGGATAAGAAGCCCCCGGCTATGGCTCGGGGCACATACTCGAGTACCTACTCGAGTAAGGGCGATATTTTGCCGCACCTTGGATGTTATGCCAGGGCCATCGCAAGACCCACGCCGAAGGCACGTGCCTGAACATAGGGTGGCTAACCGTAAAGCTACAGTACCAGTGGATTCCGAGCCCCAGAGAGCTCCTACCGGCACAACACAGATGTATATCTTCCCAACCTGAACAAACTCCTTTTCAAAGATGCAAGAGGATAAGGAAGGACTACACTTCCGGAAGCCAAGCTCCTAAAAGCCACCACCCATCTAAAGAGCTCCCCACCAAAAGAGCGCAGAGGATAGCCTTCCAGGCAAATAACTGGCCAGAAATACAGGCAGGCAGGCAAGTACTCGAGCACATACCTGCGAACCCTGGTTAACGTCCAACACGAGCAACGGGTTGGACCCTATTGGTAAAAAAGCGGGGGCTCCTGTCTGCCTTATTTCGCCGCCTGCCCTTGAAATTCGTATATCCCTGCTATCATACCGTTATGATACCAACAGTGGAAGGAATTCAGCCCCAGGGTCGATGAAGCGTTTTTCGAGTGCCAAGTTTCGGGTGGATCTGCCAGATTTGTGTGCAAAACAGGCATTCACACACCGATCCTTCAGCTCGAGAAACATGTGGAAACAACTTTTCACGCCCGGGGCTGAATAATGCCTCTAATCCAAAAGTTTGATCACGAGCTGCCGGCAGTGGAAAAGAAAAAAAGAAACACAAGCTCACTCTGCGTCCGAAGTTGCTTCATGGGGCACGTTAAGCGCGCTGCTACCAATCCCCCTACCGCCGTAAAACATCTGCCCAAAACGCCACGGTCCCGCTTACGAGATCAGAAAAGAAAAGAAATTCTCCGTCGCAATAAGAAAGAAAAAAAAGAAAGAAAGTGGGACCGCCCAAAATCCAAGGAAAGTCGTGGCGTACCGTATCGCAGCTCGCTCGGAAGTTCCGTCTAGGTATCATACACCGTTGTGCTGTTGTGTGTTGTCATTGCTGCTTCATGTCATGTCTGCCCTGCATGTGGCCATTCTCCGACTGGGGAAAGCCGGGTGGATGATGTGAAAATTTCTCATTCCCATTAATTACTGCAGGAGAATAGAAACTGGTAGAAGTTTCGGTGACACAAAAGCTGAGATTCAAGCACAAGTACCGTACTCTATTTGTTTCACTGTGTCAATGCAACCGATCTGTGGAACACAACTTTCGAACGAAAAAAAAAAAAGCTTAAATTTCATAGACCCGTGAACCTTTCGTAAATACAAGTGGGCAAGGAAAAAGGTGTGAGAAAACCATAGGAAGGAAGGAAGGAAACCCTTGAAAGTGAAAAAACCTAATGAAATGAAAAATAAAAGCACGCTACTTTTCCGCCCCTATCTTAAACCCAGGATGACATTATTGGAAGAAAGAGAATAAGAGGAAAAAAACTGCGCATACAAGACTTCTATGTATTTGTGCGGTTTATTCAGCTTCCAGTTAATCCACCTCTTCAACCTGAGGACCGTCATCACCGCCATGTGGGGGAGCTCCACCGGCACCGGGGAAGCCTCCAGCACCAGGAAAGCCTCCAGCACCTGGCATGCCTCCAGGAGGAGCACCACCTTGGCTTTGGTAGAACTTCATCATGATAGGGTTGGCAACGCCTTCCAACTCCTTCTGCTGGGATTCGAACTCGTCCTACAAAATTGTTAGCATTGTCTTGTATTGAATTAAAATAATCGAACCCACCTTAGTAGCAGTAGTGTTGTTGTCCAGCCATTCGACGGTCTCATCGATAGCCTTCTTGAGCTTCTCCTTATCACCAGCGTCAAGCTTTTCCTCGACCTTCTCGTCACCCAAGGTGTTACGGAGAGAGTAAGCATAGGATTCAAGCCCGTTCTTGGCTTGGATTCTCGACGCCTCCGCCTCATCCTCCTCCTTGTACTTCTCGGCCTCCGCGAGCATACGCTCGATCTCCTCCTTGCTGAGACGGCCCTTGTCGTTGGTAATAGTAATACTAGAATTAAGTTAGCAAAACGCAAAAGTGCTACAGGAGCTTGGAAATACATACCGGTTGGTTTTTCCAGTACCCTTCTCAACAGCAGATACGTTCAAGATGCCGTTGGCATCAATGTCAAAGGTGACCTCGATTTGAGGCACACCACGGGGAGCGGGGGGGATCCCAGTGAGCTCGAACTTTCCAAGCAAATTATTGTCCTTGGTGCGGGCACGCTCACCCTCGAATACCTGGATCAACACACCGGGCTGGTTGTCGGAGAAGGTCGAGAAAACCTCACTTTTCTTGGTTGGGACGGTAGTATTGCGCTTAATCAAAGGAGTCATGACACCACCAGCAGTCTCGATGCCGAGGGAAAGTGGGGCAACATCAAGCAACAGGATCTCCTGGGTTTTAGAAGAGGTATCACCGGAAAGAATGGCAGCCTGGACGGCAGCACCGTAGGCGACAGCTTCGTCGGGATTGATGGACTTGTTGGGCTCCTTCCCGTTGAAAAAGTCGGACACCAGCTTCTGGACCTTGGGGATACGGGTGGAACCACCAACCAGGACAATCTCGTGGACAGAACTCTTATCGATCTTAGAGTCTCGAAGGACGCGCTCAACGGGCTCCATAGTGGAGCGGAAGAGATCCTGGCATAACTCTTCGAAACGAGCACGAGTGACCGAGGTGTAGAAATCAATACCCTCGTAGAGGGAATCGATTTCGATCGAGGTCTGAGCAGAAGAAGAGAGGGTACGCTTAGCACGTTCGCAAGCAGTACGGAGACGGCGGAGAGCACGAGCGTTGGAAGTGAGATCCTTCTTGTGCTTGCGCTTAAATTCTTGGACGAAGTGGTTGACAAGGCGGTTGTCGAAGTCCTCACCACCCAAGTGAGTGTCACCAGCGGTTGCCTTAACCTCGAAAATACCTTCTTCAATGGTCAAAAGAGAGACATCGAAAGTGCCACCGCCCAAATCGAAGATAAGAACGTTACGCTCTCCTTGACTCTTCTTGTCGAGACCGTAAGCGATGGCAGCGGCAGTAGGCTCGTTGATGATACGGAGAACGTTAAGACCAGCAATCAGACCAGAGTCCTTGGTGGCTTGACGTTGTGAGTCATTGAAGTATGCGGGAACGGTAATAACTGCATTGTTGACGGTACCACCAAGATATGACTCGGCAGTTTCCCTCATCTTGGTAAGAACCATGGATGAGATTTCCTCGGGAGTAAAGACCTTAGTCTCGCCCTTGAACTCAACCTGGATGAACGGCTTTCCACCCTTATCGATGATCTTAAAGGGGAAATGCTTCATGTCTGCCTGCACTTCTGGTTCATTGAATTTGCGTCCAATCAAACGCTTAGCATCGAAGACAGTGTTGTGGCTAAGCAAACATTCATCAGTAGAGCTCTTTAGGCAAGGAATGAGCAATGATCAACTTACGGGTTCATAGCAACTTGGTTCTTTGCGGAGTCACCAATCAGACGTTCGGTATCAGTAAAGGCAACCTATATTTTGAGAAACATGTGTTAGCAGCCGCTCAAAAAAAAAAAAAACTGGGATATTTTCCGAAAATAAACTCGAAAATTAGCAAAGGTGATCTCACAAAAGAGGGAGTTGTTCGGTTGCCCTGGTCATTGGCAATAATTTCAATTCTGTCATCTCTGAACACACCAACACAAGAGTAGGTGGTTCCAAGATCGATACCAATAGCGGGTGCCATTATTGTAGAGAGTTATGCGGATGTTTGGTTGATGTAGGAGAAATTAGATGGGTAACGCGAAGGATAAAGAGATTCGTGAAAAAGTTTTGAACAAAGGACTCGAAGGCTCCTGGGTAGTGTTGAATGATGAGAGAAAAAGAGGGGAAGGAGGGTGGGAGAGAAGGAAATGGTCTTTATACAGAGTGGGCGGTGGGAAAAAGACAGAGTGGATTCAATAGTCGAAGCGTGAGGAAGGACACGGACTGTGCTAGAAACTACTTGAGGATCCACCGTCATCCATGGCCTTCCACGAGCCCCAAGCCCCTCCCCCACCACACTTCTCCCCAAAAATGTACAGCATTTCCCCTTTCAATAATTACCGTGCTTGTCGCGCCTTATTTTACTTTGATTTTCCCCTGTCTCCTTTGCCTTCGAGCTGTTCGAACAGTTTCAAAGAGACTCCGCGGGAGCCCCGATAGTTTTCTCCGGTTTCGATTACCTTCTGCGGATGACGTACGGTACAGCCGCGCCAAATTCTCCATACGTTGACGCGGCAACCTAATCTAAACCCCTCTTGCGGCTCTAACGACCCCCACTATGATGGGCCATTGGGGAAATCATGCTTTTTTTCTCCCTTCCCTTTCCTGAGACCATCCCGAGCACCAACGTACTTTCCAAAACCATACCGAGATCAGCGGTTCTTAGAATTCTGGGTTTGCTCTACTTAAGCAAAAGGAGAACACTTAGACTTGGACACTCAGGCGGGCGAAAAATCAGTGCTGAGAGCGTTGAGTACTATATGGAAAGCCTTCCATGGGAGAATTTCGGGACCGTGCCATCGCACATCACCAATATCACCAACATTACCAGCGCCTACCCGACCTCTGCTGTGGCTGGCAAACAACTCAGGCCTTTCAAATCGCCCAACGGCTAGAAATAAGCGCCTTCTATCGCAAGGGGCTACCGGTACCGTATATGACACCGGCCCACTACGCCGCTATGGTCGCACAAACCCAATTGAGAACCTGTTCCAAACGTATTCTACCGTACTGCACTCTATGGGTACAAGCATCTGGGGGCCCGCCGCGATTCAGAAGCCTTCTGTAGGGAGGTACCGATAGCGGTTTGTCACTCACTGGGGTTCCCCTGAGGGTTTATAGATCATTATTAGGACGCCATACGAATACACTTAGACGCTTCCAAACGCACCATCCGATCAAACCAACCCCTTGAACAAGTGTTGGGTGCATATCAGGGTGCTCATACTATGCGGTAGAGATTTAATAGCGATACCGATGTTTAGGGTGTGTCCGTGAAGTTGCGCCAGGGTTCACCCCCTTTGGGAGGTATCACCGACTGTGCGAACGCTTATCTAGAGAGAGCTGATGGTCAACGAGTAACCTTGGGGCGAAACTAATTTTGCTATAATCGGGTATATCATACTATGGACTACTAATACACTACTGTATCCACGAATTCTAGAGTTTTCTACAGATTCAGACCCGAATCTACTCGTATTATACTCAAGCAGTGCGATCTCCAGACCACTTTGTCCGTAGTCTATCAAGAAGGGATACTACGCTGTGGAATATGAGCCTAAGGTATTACTGGGACGGCCGTGATTAGCATTAGTCTGGTCACTACCCTTCGGGCCAGGAGTTTCTTCTAATCATATTTAGGCTCAGCATTCGTAGTGCCGGAATGTTTTTTTTAGTTTTTTTTTTTAAAAAAAGAACTACTATTGCATGCCATCCAGATATAAGAAAAAGGGCCAAAATTTGGCGATATGCAATAACACTCCTTTTAAAAAAGCGCTCCTACGAGTAGACAGTGCAGTAGACCGCGATAACCTTCGCAAGCATACCGTGTCCCCGGACTTATTATACTATTTGTATCCTCGATTGCAGCGATGTGATAAATTCCGGCTTGGGGGAGAAACCAACAATATCGCCATCCTTGCAACTCTCTCCTTGGGCAGCCTAATCGTGCTTAGGCATCCAAATCTCACCTGCCAACCCCTTCTATAGAAACTGCTAGAGACCCAATGCAAGCTGATGAGAAATAAAAACTTCGGGATGGAGAGACCACCTGGACATGAATGGTATGAGTAACTTTACTTTACAACACCACAACCACAGTGGCCAGACCAGTATTAAATCATCAGCAATCGGATATCCAGCGCAGTATCGCCGATTTGTCCAGCTACCAGATCACTTAACTCAGGGGGAGCGAGGTACCAATCATTAAATTCCCTCTTCGCTTTCGGGAACCACATTCACCCAAAATACCGGCCCGCCAAAAGTAGAAGGTCAAATTCCTCAATTCTTGAGAATAAATAAATGAACCACGTCCCAAGGCAGCAGCAACCCCCATGCGAATACCGATCTCTGGGAATTCCCTGAGGGAGACGGTACCAAGCAAAAATCATGCACCACAGTAACCATAATCCAAGCAAGGTCACACTACCCGTACCGCAACAGCACATCGATCCGACAGAAAAAGGAGTTTGGCCTCCTGCAGAGAAGGGTTCGGTTGCTCCCGCAGAGCCCCTAATTAAGGGATCATCCGGAACAGTGCGAAAAAAATTATGATATGCCCAAGTTTCCTCAGGCACATAGCCTTCTTGCTATGATACTCCCCTAAGCTGCGGGCGGTCTAAAGGGCTTGACATTGGTTTAGGCGATAATATTGCTCGCAAGAGGAAATCAAACGGATACTGGACGGAAGTTGGTCAAATACACAGCGGCGAGCCTTAGATCTGGATGCTGCCTGAGTGATGGCCTGGAGGCGCCTGTAGGATACAATCATTCAGTAAAACAGTGCCGGGGGTGTCGGGAAAGTGGGTACGCACAAGAGTCCACAAAATGCGCAATTCTTGGCCCAGCCCCACCTGAACAGATCTGCTGTTGATACGATAGGCTGTGAACCTTTCCGACATTCCTATTGAAAAGACATACCGCCGGACACGATCTTGGGGCCTTTCTGGAAGAAAGGTTTAAGTTGGCCAGAATGGCGATACTATTCCCTTGGGGATGTGGTCGGGAGGGTTGAGTTGGGTGGGTTTCTATTTTCTCTCCTTCGGACAAGAGCCTCCGAGAACAGAGGCGCATTTTCGCGTGCTGGTATCCTGCTCGAGTAGATGTTGGTAAAATGGGGAAGCCCCTGGACCGTGCCGAACTTAAAAATCTCCTTTATACGACTCAAATGGGACCCCAAAGACCCTGTAGAGAGTCTTGGATTGGGCAGCCGGCACTTTCGGTTTGCATCTAGCTCATGGCAAGTTTCCCGGTTCCAGACCGCAGTGTTTATTACAGTCCACCACAGTTTGCTACAATTTACATAGGGGTAAACTAAAAGTGACTGTTGTCATCCGAGACTCTGGTGGCAACCTAATGGAGAAGAGCAACACCGGTCCTGTACCAATTATTATGACAATAGGCGTATGAACACTGCATTTCAAAAATCGGGAAGGATATCAAAAGATAAAAAGATAAAAAGATAAAAAGATCCGCAAATCCTTAAACGCCTGGCATCCATGACATAAGGAAAGGGGCACCGCCGCCAAATCGTTAAGACGAGCAACTCTTGCTTGTCGCAATTGAACTCCGCGCCACACGAAGGATATTTGGGCCTAGCAGCTACCCACATATTGAGTGCCTCCAGGAGGCTTCCCGCCAAATTTAGCTCTTGGATACCGGTACCGTACGTAATCTGGGGCTGTTTCTTGGTACTCACAAATTACGTATAAAGCAAACGCCTCGACATCAACCCCTCTAGCCCATCCGCTTGCTAAAACCTCTTGTTCACTCCCTCCTCTTTCCTGTGCGGGCGTCAAGCCTCCACGAACATGCGTTGTTTGTGCGAGGCTGCGGATGAGAGGGAAACCTTTCCGGGCACAAGAAAAAAAAGGTTAACTTCGCCCAGGAGGCTATTTGATCAGGGGCAGACTCACTTCTCAGTTCCTTTAACTCTGTAGGATTGATTTCTGGGCACTCTCCTGCCGCACTACCGAACTTCCGCAATGTCGACGCCATCCTAGTTCGATCGAAGAAACCGGAGCAAATAGCTATTGTATTTACGGGCCGCCATTCATCCTCCTTTGTTCTATGCCCATGCCAAAGAGAGACATCTTGCTTTTCACTATGCCAATAACGAAATTATTAGCACAATACTACAAACGCAAGAGAAAAACCTGATACTGCGCCCTCGCGCATAAACTAGGAGTTTCTCTCATTCGAGCGGTATGGCCGCTGGCGTGGGACTTGTGATCACCCTTACCTGCCACAAGTTCTACTCCAAAGGGCGCTCCCGTCTCCCTCCGGTCCAATGAAACCAAGGCCGTGGTATATTATGGAGGAGAGTTGGACAAGTGCGATTTGCACAGAGCTCCAGCCCTCTTCCCCTATGCCATCCAATATTTTACTGTCGATAAAACATGTCAGCCTGCAGCGGGAGCTTGGGAGCGGAGAAAAGGCTCGCTTACAATGGATCCTGCCTCTTAATGGCAAGTGCCAAGGACGCAGGAACCGCATTCGCCAGAACCTCCCAGGATTCCTCTTCCATTTCTGCCCTTTCGCTTTCGCCAAAAAATTCATATAAAACACCGGCGGAGAAACTTGCGGCGCTCGCTCCCACGACCTCCAGGCTTCCCGGGAAGAATATAGTGTTTCCGAAGCTCAAGAACTGGAACAAACCCCCAATGCCTATAAATTGGCGAACAATTGGCCACATTTCGAATATTTGAGAAGGTTGATTATGATTCCGAAGCTTGATAAAAGTATCGCAGTGGGTTGTCGCAGTAGAGGAAGGCACCGATACCGGTACGATTGAGAAAGGGGGATGTGGTTGAGTTTTAATATTCGATCCTAGAAGCCACAAAAGCCCCATCCTACATGGTCTAACGCAGTACCGTAAACTCAAAGATCACCCACGCCCCCTAATGTTAGTAACAAGACCGGACCAAGGACCAATCCGGGGCCCCTCTTGCACACGGGTGCAAACGCCAATCGGTCCTTATCCAACTAATTGTTTTTTTTCCTATAAGGCTGAAGCTTACGGAGGCGCTTTCGCAATCTAGGTTTTATGTTCCCACTACCGATGCAGCTCTACCAACATCGTACTTATACCCTAACTTGCTAAAAATCACACACAACTTCTCCCAGGAAAATCATTGATATACCCGGCTTTGGCCCAGTATGTTTAGAATCTAAATTGAGTTTACATCAGACCATTCAAGTTCAGGCGGGAACCCCTCGGATAGATTGCGCCTCATGAATCACGCTTCGGGTACCGTCCCTCCCTCCCCCCAGAGCCGCCCGGCAGATCCGATTCATATTTTTGTCCTGTCCCACTTTCAGGCTGCATTTCTGCAAATGATCACGATGTCGATGAGTATCCCAGTTCCTGAGTGTATCAGTTAGGGTGCGTAGCAAAGGTATGCATTCAAGCACGACTTCAGGTCATACTGCCTCTTGAGAAGGAACCAATCAACCATTTGAACAATTATATCCGCCTTTTCTATTCATGCCGAGTATTCAGACAGGCGCTTGGATCTGCAGTCATCTTCAATCGATTATGACTAGGAAGAGAACGTTTCGCGCGTTGTTTAAATCGGGGCGAGCGGTGGTACCAGTATTGGCAACCCTTCTCAATCTCTTTAAAAGCACACTCCTGCGAGGTACCATACACCACCTCTTTCGCGAGAAATATACTCAACAGTATAATAGGTACCAACCAGTGGGTTTAAGGTATAAACATTCCTTGTGAGCGTCCCCCATTCGGCGAAACTTATGGTATGATAATATTATGATACACGAACTTTTACCTTATGTCTACAGTACTAATAGGGCTAGAGGTACACCGGAAAGCTGCTACCGCGCCTCCCGATAACCTAACGGCATTCCTGACCTCTCAAAAATCGCAATTCTCTCTATTTTATTTACCGTTAGACGGTTGCTGTGACGGCTTAAGCAGATATTTACGCACCATTTACGGAAGGTTCTCCTAAACAAGATGGTCATCATCCTCAAAGATACTCCTACGCGGGTCAATGACACCCAAACAAATTCGGTGAGGTTACATTGCGCCCATGGAGATCCCTCACTTCTAACGCACGGACAGACAAGGTAGCCTTTGGATGCCTACAGCAGACGGTACCCAGGGGGGCCAGGGATACAAGTAGGAGGATTGATAAAGCAGGCTTGAGTGCTGGAATAGCTTTCTTCACCAGTTGAGCGACATCACGCTAGCAGGTGCCTCGAGTTTGGCATTTGATTTGGATCATGGCAGCATGAGAGTTGCAGCACCTGATCCATTATTGTCAGATTTTTCGAAACATCTTCTGTCTGAAGATCACACTTAAAATTCGAAGAAGGGAGGGAATATCGGCCAGCTCTGACGGCCTAATGACCAAGGAACTGGTTAGCACTAACTTGAAACGGGGAACAACGCGAGTTCGAATCCTCGTCGAGTGGAGGTAGCCATTAAAAATACCCGGCAGCGAGCTACTTTTTTGCTGGTTTAGGTGTCGAGCTCGGTTCAAGCACTATCGGATTTGGTATTTGGGGAGGATCGCAAAACTCGAGAGAGGACTAAAAGAGTGCCTAGATACCTCACTCTGTGAGGAGGTTTGACTCAGCCCTCTGCTGAGAGAAGCAAAAAGAGAAGATAACAGACCTTGCTAGGAAAGGCAACTCCATGTCCTAGTGCAAAGTTCAGCTGTTCCAGTTCTTACGGTAACCTTTTCGGTTGGCATTCCAGCACGCCGCTGTTAGAATGTGCCGAAAATGCCGCTGCGAATTTGTTTTCGGATTTTCAAATACATAAACGGGCGCGAGACAGCAGAGGCACAGGGATGTCACCCAAGATTTTGGATTGATGACATTATAATGAATGCCACCGCATATATTTTTACCTATCAAGAAGAATTGAGCGCCCGTAGGTAGAAATTTAATGATAGAATTTTCTCCATACTTGTCAATAGTAGGTCTAGTTCACATTTGTGATCCTTTACTTTTAGAGCCGTAGGAGAGACAATGATCAATTGACTTAAAGCTCTTATTAAGGCTGTTTACTCATTGAGCGTTGCTCGCCATAAATATTCCTAAACGTGCGTACTGTATAGCTTGCGGTAGAAAAAAAATCGGAAAATAAGGGTCGGGAACACGGAAATCGATTGGCTCGAGCCATGGAACGCTCCAATCACAACTCCAGATTCCTTGTCACCTTTTCTGGGGGGGTTTTTTTTTCACAGTACGGTAAGTTGTACGAGTACAGTCTATTACCCCCACGGAACCACTGAGCTAATTATAGAATTGTACCACAGCGCCTGCAGCAAAGATGGCCTCGCATTAAGATCAATACCCGTGACAGATTCCAGATCCAACAGAATGCTTAGCCGAGAGGGTCCTTAAAGAGAGAACACCACAGTTCGGTGCATGGTAAATTGATTGGCTGCTAGTGCCTCAGGCTGTGAGATTCACAGCAAGGTTTTCCTTTCCTAAAAGGTTGGATAGGCAGCGCAAGCACAAGCTTCAATGGGGTAGCCTAACCTTGCGCTTTCCTTCAGACCTTCCTTGGTTCCAGTGCCACCGTTTAACCAGCAATTTTGCATGAGCCTGAGACGACCGCGACCATCAACGTCCTCCTGTTGAACCATTATTGCGGAGCATAACCTACCGACTGGCCCCCAAGGTTTTTGTCATCATACGTTAGTCCATAGGTCCTAGGCTTTCTCGTCCTAAAATCGGTGTTTGCGCGAAGTAGGCACTTCTAATGATTAGTTCTAGAGAAATTTATATCCTGAAGGTGACAGACAGACAGTCTATCTGCGCGAATTGTAAATATTTCTAAAGTGCTATACTAGGAAAATATGCGTCATTCAGCCTGACCAGGAACCTCACCTCCACTCTCGAGATACCTGTAGATGGGAGCTTCCAGCTATTCTCCTCCGCAGGGGGTTCGTAGGGAGACGAGACGGGGAAGGAAGTTCATGGCGAAGAACTAACTCCCATTTCCAAGAAATGAAAACAAATCATGGTAATAGAATACCCCGAGCGTATGGTGGAGTATCGTCAAATAGATAATCTCAAGCCTTGCCTCTCCTCAAACAAATTTCCATTCTATAATACTTGTCGTAGGTCGAGCGACAAATCACCTTGCATCACTCGTCCCCAAATAGCACTCACTCCAATAGCTATGATACCCAGGTCACATCTGGTGCTTGGGAATCTGTGTATGTATGTACGTATTATCATACATCTGATCAATTATTCGTACACATCTTTTTCTTCTAATATTCTATCTATGATAATATTATTATTATAATAATAATCAGATATTTCCCTTCTCCTTCTGCCATTACCCCCACGACTGGTAAGAACAAGACCCTTTATCAAGCTGTAATAGGTCACAGGTCACATACCAGGCGTAGGGGGAGCAAATCGTTTGCAACTTCTGGGATGTCGTGAGTCCCCTATGCCGGGCTATTGTAACCATACTGCTAATCCAAATCACCCTGTAACTTACTGCCTGGGTCACCCGACCAGGCTGCTGCCCTAGGTCGCTCCATAACCTTACTCTGGCGTTCTTTCCTGCTACATAGCTGGGGGCGGACTGAGATCATTGTAGCCGTGGAATGGAAAGGGGGGGGGGGGGGGTGAGACCCCAGGCAAGGAAGGAAGGGGGGGGGGAGAAAGGAAATTTATATTATGTGTGAAGCACCACAATGAGTAAAGTGTCATGGTTAGCCAGAACCTACGGGAAAAAAATACGGTACCGATGCTCGAGGTCTCGAGCAGGCCCTTGCTAATAGGCACTGTGCTCTATGGTACCGCAAATTATAAGGGCCGGGTGCATCTTTTCGCCTAAACATCTGATGCCAGTCAATCTATTCACGCCACAAGATTTAAGGTTGACCTGCGAGTAAAACCTACTTGAGTATTGGCGGAGGTGGTCCGTATAGGGGCTTCAGAGAACAACAGGTGCCAGGATAACAGCACAGACCTGTGCAGCGCGAAAGCCGTATTAGCTACCGCCTCCCCTCTATCCGGGTCCTAGGGATTCCATGGAGCTCAGGGAGAAGTCCGATCCTCCTTGCATACAATCCCTTTCTACAGTACCCCTGCCAAAAAGAGAAACCCAAATAAGAGACCATAGTACAAATGCCGTCAGTGTACCTGCCGTTCTCCGGAAATGTTAAATAAACTATGATAATGTCGTTAACTCCGATGCGGAGATACATGCCGGGAGACGTTAGATTCTGCAGTGGCATCCGCTTGGACCGCAGAAAAGGCACTGAGTGTGCCAACCGGTATGGATAGTGTGGGAAACTGAGCGCTAGAAGCTATCGAGTTTAGGACCTGGGACGATAGAAGATGGTTGCAGTGAGCCAGTGCTGTTCCGTCGTGGGAATCTGGGAGTGGGGGAAATATACACTAGATAGTAAGGTCTCTTATCTTGAGAAAGATAATGTAGATGTTAGTGACGATGGCCGAATAACAGTTCCCCGCCGATTGCTAGCCTAAGTGGGGTTATGAAAGTGGGTTGCGGGAGATTACGCCCCAGGTAAAAAAACAAAATCTTAGAGAAATTCCAGCACAGGCAGCTATTTCGAACTTGATAATATTGCGTGAAATAGCATTTAGGACAACCTCTTGATTGAGGAGATATCATACCCTGGGCCGTCGAATTGTGTCTACTTGTATAGGTTTTTGTCGATACTCTCACTTGTGTATTGTATGATACTGGCGGTTGGCATTTTACAGGGCTAGACTACGGTAAGTGACTGCAGTCGAAAGTGTCTATGGGAGGAGTGATTCCGGAACAGTACTCACGTCGCCGGATTGCTCTGCCGGTTCCTATTATGGAATCGCTCATCCTCGGATACTGTAGCCAATACAATCCCTCAAATGATCACTGCTGTGTCAATAGTTAAATGGGATAGGATACCTTAAAACAAGACCATTACTCTGATTGGATGTATTATAATATCATGTGCTTGAGTATGTGAGTGAAGAAAGGGACTTAACTTACTCGTAGCTCATGGAGTATTGTATCCACCATTGATGTGAACTTTGATGGTTATAGCATCAAAACTAACTTCAGCATGCCAATTTAATGCTAAAATCACCGCTCTCTTTAGAATCGGAATATCAGCAGCAGGGCCGGGAACCTGAGAAATCTCGAATTCTCTTACTGGGATGATTTTTGGCTTGTTGGTCAGGCTGTTGGCCGCTCGTTGCCTTGCCAGAGCACTGAGGTCAAGATAGTCTTGGTTCTTGAGGTTCTGAGCTTTCTGAGCTAGGACGCAACAATTGCTTCCCAACATACTTTATTGGGTAAAATATCCGAGGATGAGCGATCCCATAGTAGGAACTGGAAGAGCAATCCGGCGACGTGAGTATTATGACCGTACCCGTGCATCTTTGCCAAGGGGACCTCTGGGAGCCGAATATTTGGCGAGGGCTCAGCAAAATATCGCCCGGCGGGGGGTTCTTGGCAAGGAGGGGAGAGTATAAAAAGGGCGGTTTCCAGCACCTGCCTCTCCTAAGGACAAGAGGAGACGAGAGCTAACAACGAACACGACCACAGCGTTAATTGATTGCTTTTTCTTCCTTCTCTTTCCTTTCTTTCTACTGTTCGAACCTCACATACCCACCTGATCGCGTACGAAGGCCTCGATTACCTACCTTTCCTGTTAGTAACTACCGGTAAGTGATGCTCGGCTATTAGTTCCTTCGCTCCCCCAACCCCACATCATTCCTTCAATACTCCGGATGTGTGGGGAAAGTGGTGGCTTTATTGGAGATGGGTAAACGGGACGTGCAGGCTGATCGCCAGGGTAATACAGCAATCGCCTGGGCCGCTGGAAGGTCACATTCAGAGATCGTAAGGAGCTGGTGGCGCAGAACGACTCCAATCTCAACACACTTGCACCATGCATGGCCAAACGCCGCTCTTCTGGGCTACATGGAATGGACACGAGGAAGTCGTGAGGGTACTGCTCGAACGGAATGACGTCGATCCCAACATAACTGACGAAGATGGCCGAACACCGCTCTCACGGGCTGCCGAGAGCGGGCATGAGGGAATCGTGAGGGTACTGCTCGAACGGAACGACGTCGATCCCAACATAACTGACGAAGATGGCCGAACACCGCTCTTACGAGCTGCCGAGGGTAGGCATGAGGGAATCGTGAGGGTACTGCTCGAACGGAACGACGTCAATCCCAACACAGCTGACGAAAATGGCAAAACACCACTCTCCCTAGCTGCCGAGTATGGGTATGAGGGAGTTGTAAGGATACTACTCGAACGGAAGGATGTCGATCCCGACCTGGCTGACGGATTTGGCCAAACACCGCTCTCGCTAGCTGCCGAGGGTGGGCATGAGGGGATCTTGAGGATACTGCTAGAACAGGATGACGTCAACCCCAACACAGTAGACGAATATGGTCGAACACCCCTCTCCTGGGCTGTCGGTATTTGGGGTAGGGGAGTCGTGGGGATGCTGCTGGAACGGAGCGATGTTGATCCCAACATAGGTGACGAAGCTGGCCGAACACCGCTCTCGCTAGCTGCCGAGGGTGGGCATGCGGGAATCGTGAGGGTACTGCTCGAACGGACTGATGTCAATCCCAGCGCAGCTGACGGGAGTGGCCAAACACCACTCTCCGTCGCTGCCAGGAGTGGGCATGAGGAGGTAGTGAGAATGCTTCTAGAACGGAAAGACGTCAATCCCAACACAGTAGACGAATATGGTCGAACACCACTCTTCTTGGCTGTCGAGGGCGGAAATGAAGAAGTCGTGAGGGTGCTGCTAGAACGGAACGACGTCAACCCCAACACAGTTGGCGGAGATACCCGAACACCATTCTCCTTTGCTGCCGAGTATGAGCATGAGAGAGTAGTGAGGATGCTAGAACGGGACGTCGTCAATCCCAACGCAGTTGACTACGGTCTAACACCACTCTCTTTGGCTGCCAGGGATGGGCATGAGGGAGTGGTGGGGATACTACTCGGACGAAGCGATGTCGATCCCAACGCAGTTGACTACGATGGCCAAACACCGCTCTCCCTGGCTGCCGATTTTGGGTATGAGGGAGTGGTGAGGATCCTACTTGGACGGAACGACGTCAATCCCGAAAGAGCTGACAAATATGGCCGAACACCGCTCTCGCTGGCCGCCCTGCGGGGGCGTGAGGGAGTTGTGAGGATATTACTGGGACGGAACGACGTCAATCCCAACACAGCTGATATATTGGGCCAAACACCGCTCTCACGGGCTGTGCAGAATGGAGAAGAGGAAGTCGTGAGAATACTGCTGGAACGGAACGACGTCAACCCCAACACATTTGACGAAGATGGTCGAACACCACTCTCCTTGGCTGTAAGGAGTGGGGGTGAGGAAGTCGTGAGGATGCTGCTGCAGCGGAACGACGTCAATCTCGACATAGCTGATGAAGATGGCCGAACACCGCTCACACGAGCTGCCGAGAGTGGGCATGAGGGAATCGTGAGGGTACTGCTCGAACGGAACGACGTCAATCCCAGCACAGCTGACGAAGATGGCAAAACACCACTCTCCCTAGCTGCCGAGTATGGGTGTGGGGGGGTCGTAAGGATGCTGCTCGAACGGAAGGATGTCGATCCCGACCTGGCTGACGGATTTGGCCAAACACCTCTCTCCCTGGCTGCCGAGAATGGGCGTGAGGGGATCTTGAGGATACTGCTGGAACAGGATGACGTCAACCCCAACACAGTGGACGAATATGGTCGAACACCCCTCTCCTGGGCTGTCGGTAGTTGGAATAAGGAAGTCGTGAGGATGCTGCTGGAACGGAGTGATGTCGATCCCAACCTGGCTGACCGATTTGGCCAACCACCGCTCTACTTTGCTATCAGTAATGGGCATGAAGGAATTGTGAGGATACTGCTCGAACGGACTGATGTCAATCCCAACACAGCTGACATATTGGGCCAAACACCCCTCTCACGGGCTGTGCAGAATGGAGAAGAGGAAGTCGTGAGAATACTGCTGGAACGGAACGACGTCAACCCCAACACAGTTGACCAAGATGGTCGAACACCACTCTCCTTGGCTGTAAGGAGTGGGAATGAGGAAGTCGTGAGGATGCTGCTGCAGCGGAACGACGTCAATCTCGACACAAGCGATCACCATGGCCAAACAGCGGCCTCGTGGGCTGCCCAGAATGGGTCTGACAGAATTGCAAAGTTACTACGGGACCGGGCAGATTTCACTCCCGGATATGCAGCAAGCCCCCAACCGACAGACTCCTGTCCCCCCGAGCTGTCCGAGTCATCTGAAACCCCTTCCAAAAGGATCCGCAGGTTTTAACACCCAATGATTAATTCCGTATGTATGATACTAGTAACATGATACAGCAGCAGCAGCGCACAAGCCGGCCCGGGTAGGACTGAAAGAGAGAAAACGAAACTATGTGTGCGCTTAGGCTGTCGGCGCTCCTTGCGCTGCCATAGGGAGCGTGCGAAGTCATGTATAGTACCGAATTATTTCACGTCAATTGCTCCGTTTTTCACAAAAATGGATAATTTCCGGAATTTAGACAAGAATTTGTATTCAGAGAAGAGGCTACCTTGCATTGGGGGGGGGGACAGGATCGTGGGTGGTATAATAGGCAGGAATTTCTCGATTTGAATCGGGGTTTGGTCGTTTCTGTTTATCAACTAACGTCAAAGGATGGGGACACCACCGGGGAGCTGGACACATGGTAACTGTGGTCAAAAAAGGCAACAACTCAACCAAATTGGACCAAACAGGATGATATCAATTGAGATTAGAGGGTTTGCGCATGGGACCTAGGTGACGGTTAATAGGAAATGGACCCAGGTCTAAGAATGAGTTTGCGCAATAGGTGTATGATATGATATGATAGGTAGTTAGTAGCCGGAAGATGATTGAGTAGGGTAATATCGCATTGCCCTCAAATTTGTTCCGTGCTCAAATTCAATTAAGATTCCCGGCTACAACAAGTTGGGTATGATACCAACCATACTGACTGCCATAGAACACGTGATAATCTACTACTGAATGCTCAATATTGTCATCAGTAAAATCTTTTAATAAATGTAAAAAGGGCGCTGTGTTGTTGCTGCTGATTTGTTGTTCTGCAGCGATCGGATTTCTTCAGGTCTGAAAAGCCCTCTCGCTCCCCACCCAGGTGTCCAAGACTTTTAGGCTAACAGAAAATAACCAGTTTTCCTGCCACCGGGGGGGTCTCCTTGCGCAAACTCTCTATTGTCGATACCCTCACTTTGTATTGTACGAGTACTCGGGTATGGAGGCAAATGATGAGACGGACAGGGGGGTCAAGATGTCAAAGCTTTTTACCCTTCCTAGCATTATTCCTGCCAAATTAAATCATTTTTTACCTCTACTGTACTTGTACAGCCTCGTTCGCAAAGTTCTCGCGGATCAAGAGGTACCAGGGAAAAATATTGGCAGTAACAAATGTACTGGCACAAGTGTCTGCAGAAAATCTGAAGTGCAAATTTTTGTACCGGTACATGAGTTGTCCCCAGACTTTTGCTAAGATACCTACCGAGCAGCGAGAACTTTGCGAACGAGGCTGTACTTGTACGAGTACTCGGATACCAGGGTTTCAATAATTTCATTCTTAACTAACGTTAATGGAGCGACTACCTATCCGGGCTTGCACAACCAGGGTTAGTCCGCGAACACCAGGATTTATTCTGAGCATGAGCTAAAGTGGCAAATATCCACTAGAAACCGTGAATAGGTAGTTCAACCAATAGTAAAGCAGAAAGCGTTCGAGGAATTCTTCTGGTTTTCAACCCACACCCCTTAGTGGGTGCGCTATTCCCAATATCGTCGTTAGCGTTGTCAGCCCTGTGCTCGCGGACTAGCCCTGGTACCATAATCTGGCGAAAGCCGGATTGGAGCTAAAGCGAACTGAGGCAACCGAGCCAACAGGAGCGCACGAAGAAGGCAAATTCGCCACAGCTTAAACACATAGCCAGCGCTGGTTGGACAGGTTCAAGAAAATCCTCACTAGCTACAGATTAGCGATGGTGCGGTGTCCTACTACTACCGTATAATCTGGTGAAAGTCGGATTGGAGCTAGAGCGAAACTGAGGCAACCGAGCCAACAGGAGCATACGAAGAAGGCAAATTCGCCACAGCTTAAACACATAGGCAGTGGTGGTTGGACAGGTTCAAGAAAATCCTCACTAGCGTCAATACTTTCCTTCTCATCGATTGAAAGTGTTTTACCGGCCAATCACGTTTGGACACGACGGTTGCGATAGTTTACAGAGAGTCTTTTTTGTTTATTGAAACGTTTTATTTACGATTATTTTTTGCCACTAGTACCTGAATTTATCACTTCCATCGGTCAGATATCTAGGGATACCCTAGTATACAGACTGGAACATAAAGAAGGGAAAATGACGGAAGTTGCCCGTAAAAGGGCTGAAGTAGGGAAAAGTGGGAAGATGGTAGCGAGAGTGTTGATCACCTCGTACGCCCTTCCTGACGGACTCAAGTTCAGCCTGAAACATGTCAACGGCTGCCCGAATGTGAACCGGGATGATGAGGTGTGGAAGTTTGTTGGAAAGACGGATCCGAGGGTGGTTTCTGAGCTGGAGGTTGTTTTGAGGGGTGCCCTGCTAATGATAGGATGCAACGGATGCGGGTTGAATAAAGAGTGTTCTGCGGGAATACTTTCTAATCATTCCCAGGATAGCGAGTACGTCTCGTGTTCGTTACGGGGCCTCCGGGGCCCCGAAACCGGCGGGCCCCCGCCTCAATTCCCCGCCCCGCCCCGGTCAACGGCCCGGGGCGGGGCGTTTTTTTTTTTAACCTCTGCCCCTGCCCCCGTCCAGGCCCCCGCCCCGTTCAATGCCCCGAACAGCCCCCCGTCAATGAATTTTCTC
>Ga0307509_10002132_pt1 | contig 32555 bp, 26 predicted proteins | sample 10_EM_MG_FD_202245 | JGI IMG/M metagenome (GOLD analysis project Ga0307509, IMG submission 202245) | Populus trichocarpa ectomycorrhiza microbial communities from riparian zone in the Pacific Northwest, United States - 10_EM | ecosystem: Host-associated > Plants > Roots > Unclassified | place...
AAAGAAGAAGGAAAGGAGGAAAAAGGCGAAAGAATGGCCTCCTTATAGAAAAGTTGGCCAATGCATGTGATAGCTGTTTTTGGCCGACAAGCCCTCCCCCTCGTATACCCTCCAATTCAAACCCTAACCTACTACTATACTATTATCTCCGATACGGCCTCTCCCCGTTACTCCTATCGTACCGTAAAAACTAGAATAATTGGCCCTGGCGCTAGTATGTTGACATAAGGTTGGTCACGGAAAAGTCCCTATTTTAGAAGAAAATTGGTGTCTCAACACTGAAAACTGGATTATGCGAGCTATGGATGTTAGGTTCGTGGAGGAGGTATGATGGGGCTACTCTTCCCGGTGTATAGAGGTTATTTGCTGGCGCGGTTGTATGTTTTTTTCTTTTTCTTATTGGTGTCTTTGGCATCGTTAATTGAAGCTTGGAAGCTGTGGGTTTGGTAGCCGTATTCTTTCGTTGTGCTGTGACACTGGTGGAGTAATTATTCTTGTGATCCGGTTGGGGATAGTTGGAGTGGAGGCAATGATCGGCAGGGGGGGTTTTACGTAGCGGAGGGGAGTGGCTCACATGGAGTTCGTATTAAGGGGTGAAGGTGTCCATGTTGATTGAGTTGGGTGTGTGGAAAGGAAAGTCAAGAGGAAAGTGAAGAATAAGGAGAAAGAATGGGGCGAGGAAAAGATAGCGGGGGGGAGGGGGTAAATAGGTGAAAAACTCATAGCTTGTGTGTCCCTCTGCCACTGTATACGCGTACCGCTGCCGCCTCAGAATGCTGGAATTTCCCAAACAAAGTTGGGCTATTTCCAGCAGGTCATGGAACAAGCCCCAGAGTGATTCTTGGTGATCGAAATAGTGCTGGTGGTGTTAGGGGCAACGAGCTTGCTCCCTGTTGCTAGTACGGCTGCGGTCGCTACGGGCTTAGAGTGGTTGCGTGATGTGAGCTTGTTTGTCTCTAGCCGCGTCATATCATTCTCCCTTGATACCTTCTCCCTTTACCTCTATTCACCCTTTTCCTTCTACAGCCTGATCACAGCAATACAGAGCAATCTCCACTTCTGCGAACATATTCACTTCCGTGACCTCCACCGCTTCAGTACTTCGGACAGGAGTGTGCCTAATCACTTCCTCGCCGCAGTCATTGTGATTTTATTTGTCTTGTAGGTTTGCTTCTCCCGGATTCTTGTCGGGTTTAAAGTTCTTTAACTTCTCTTCTCCCAGGCAACGTCATGAGCACCGTCCTTCTCCATTCGTTTGCTCTACTGAGCTTACAATATTCTCTAGAAAAATTGTGGTATAATATCTTGAGTTCTCCACTCCTGGACCTTTGAGTTCTTTTATTCTAATAATTGTGTTGCTTAGATAGGGCACACTCTCGATGAACTGTACCTATCATGGGACATGCTCCTGCTGATAACACGTTATCTACCACCATATTTGCGTTCTGGGAAAGTAAAGCTGAAAAGGATCGAAGGGCGTTCAGGTACTCTCCGGTCACATTCAATTGAGAAAAGGGTCCGGGTAAAATCAATTTTAGGGATAACATCATCCCCCATCACTCGTACAGAGGTCTCAGTCCCCTCACTCCTAGCGAGAGCTCTAACCCTCAATTATATTTGGAACGATCGCACTCACCTATTTACCGCAATTCCCTTTTCCCAGATCGTGCCCCCCATTCCTCAACCCCGCCACGTCGGCAGCCTACTTTCCAAAATCCCTCACCAACTCAACCCTCGGCAGGCCGGGTATGCCGTGGGGGGCAGGGGGAAGCTGCGATATATCACGGTCCTCTTTCACATCTCACGTATGACGAGGGGAGAGATACAGAACGGCAGATTGCCACTAAGCGCCATCAGGAGAAAGATGCTCATCCGACATTAACAGCCAAAATGCAATTCCTAATAAGAAACTGGTTACGTGCAACTGATTTCCTTTGCATTGCGTGGGCTGATAGTCCCATAAGTTGGGACATGGGAAAAGGGTATCAAGGAAAGAAGAAATTCCATCCAGCGCTCGGTTGTTGGAGGGGTTCCGTGGGATTGGTCGATGCACCGGCAATCCTAGGAATGACCATCCTTGTATGATATGTCAAGATGGCATTCCAGAATTCTGATTGATGGGAATACGTTATCCGGGGAGAGATGCGCTGGGCTTGCGCTTTGGGTGTGTGGGGCCCAGTCGATTTGCGGAGGTTTTGGGTGGGGCTTTTGTGACATTTTCACTATTTCTCTCAATTGTTGTCGATAAGAGATCATAATTGGGTCAAAGCTTTATCAGCTCTAATCTAGATCCCCTCAACTTGAGGATTGAAGTACAGCACAGTATAGTCAGCTAACTGGCAAGTCAATTTGGCGCTGCTAGCGACAAGGCTCTGCGTATAAAGTGCTGTCTTGGCATAGTGATTGTAGGCAGAACTGTCCTTGTTCGGAGAGGGTGTGTGTGTGTGTTTAAATCAACCGCACTCGAACGTGCTATCCTAGCCTTTGGTTGGTCTGGTCTTACGGATTTCTTTTTTTTTTCTGCTTTGGCGTTGGATCGCGCCCAGGGTATCATACAGAATGATTTACCGCCTTCTATCGCGGAGTATCAACTCGGCAGATACGATATGATATAATAGAACCGTTCCTTCCTTCCTTCTTGGCGATCGCTTGCCAAGATGGTTCTTTTAGCAAATTGGAGGTTGCTGCTCTCTTGGTGCCGGCAAGTTTAACCTGGGGAACCTGCATGCGTTGCACCACGATATGAGTGGAGAGCGTGAGGAAAATGTTTTAGATGATGCGTGTTTAAGCTAGAAATTCGAGAAGGTTAGTGCAACACTATCTGAGACATTTCTTTTCCAACTAACCGCGCTTTTTCGCTGATTCATGATGCTCAAGAAGCGGTGTTTTGTACGGTGCGGTACGGGACAGTGCAGTCCGGAGCTGCACTGCACTGTACTCTGAAGACAGGCTAGACCACCTTGCGGCCCTAGAAAACTGTTGCTTTGGCTCCCTCAAGTAATACGTGTTGACGGCAATTGGGGTTGACAAAATTTCGATAGAGTGTCTATGTGGTAGGGCAGGTCGTGTATCATCATATCATACCGGTATTCCGCAAAACTAGATGAGATAAGCTCTTCCTAGATTTGGGTGGTAGGGGGATTTTCTTCACCGAGAAAGCAATATATCTTGTACCGCACTGGCACACTCTTCACTACTTAGGGGGGCGGTCAGAAGTGAGATGATCTTAGATTTCTACTGGCCAAAAAAGATTGGATTGGTGTAACTAGACAGGGGGCCAGCCAATTTTGGCTCTTCTTTTTTTCCGGGGGGGGGGCGGTGGGGAGATAATTCAGGAGGACTCTCCACGGTGCGGTGTCATACATACTCCATCTACCGCCGTGGCCGAGGTGCTCCCCTTCGCCTCGCTTACCTTCAGCCCCGGTATTATGCTCTCTACCTACTTTACAATAAAACTTGGTAGTCTTTTATATAACTAGAATTTAGTAGAACATTGTGTACAGTACCGTATGTGTTGTGTGTAAATTATTACAATACAGTTGTGTATCTATCTTGCCCCCCTATTGTGCAAATCCTCTTATCCTGCGTTTCAGGGTCGTCACGAAGAAGTATAAAAAATATATATATGTGTAAACTACAATAAGTTATCGGGAGCACCTTCCTTTCCACCCGCTACCAGTGGGACTTGAGCACCGTCGGGTCAAATACCGGTAAGTCCTCACTGGTAACGGCGCCACAACAACCACCCGTTGGTATCATACTGTACTGGCGATAAAAAAGAGGGGGAAATGGGAGATGAACTTGGTGTTTTTTTTTAAAAAAAAGCTAGATAATAGCAGAGGCAAAAATTATAATTTATGATAACATGCTATACTATCATCTATATCTGTCTTATCACTTCTACGAAGTGAATAATATAAGCCATGAGGATTTCAGGCTGCATATTTGTAGATTTTATTTTATTCTCTATTGTGATATTACTCAAGGGCCTTTTCCTTCTCAATCTTCTTTTCTTATAAAAATTAGCCGGGCAGCGAAGATATCATAGATACTCTGCACTTCTCAACACCACCTAAAGAAAGAAATTGGTAGGGGAGAGAGGTGTTATCATGGCCGGGGGTTTTTCAGGTTCGTTGATGGGAGGTTCGTATACAATTTTGTCCACGAACAAATATTATACTAATAAAGTTTGATAGTATGAAAAAAACAACCCACTTCCAACTCTCTTATTCAGCTTCTTCTTCTCCTCGTATGATCCTTTCAAATACTCTCCTCCTCTTCTTTTGTCCCTAGTTTTGCTTCATTTATTCTAATCTTAAAATTTACCTTCGCTGAGGACCCTCATTTCTCCTACCCCTTCTTGCCAAGTCCTGGGATTTGCTTTTTCGGCCGATAAATGTAAAAGGCCGGATAAGGCTGGACATGGGTGACAGTGGTACCGGTACAGTACCGGTATTCAGAATTATCCTTCCTGTCAGCATCCGCTAATCTTTTGTTCTTGGAAACCTATGAGCACAACACAAGCCTTGACTCACTCCTCCGACAATCTATGAAACACTTGACATAGATGGTAGTTCCATCACCTTAGAATTTTCATTGTATGTATCATACACTGGATTAGTATATAATACATGGAATAAATTTCTCGGCTTTGGTCTTGGCTGGTTCGCGTAGATTTATATATCATACCGTAAAAACTCAAATAATAGAACCGTGTGCTATGATCTGTAGTTGAGAATTCCCTACTTTGGTTATCGGGGCGAAAAACAAAGCAAGAAACCATGTGCTCGGCCCCTTCTGAAAGCCACGAAAAAACAAAAAAAACAAAAAAACACTATCATAGATCATACCAGAGACGGCAACTTCAACGACATACATAGCACACGGTTCTATTATTTGAGTTTTTACGGTGTATTACGAGTATAATCATCGTCGTGGTGGGATATTTGGTTGGTAGTAGCGCGGGGATGGGTGCTTGGCAACTGTCGCAATAGGACTTATCAGAGACGATCCGAAGCGTACTATCATATAAGTTACTCGAGTGGTATAATACCCGTAGTGAGTTGACGATTGTGGGCACAACTGCTATTAACTTATCGCTAAATTTGGTCTTTCTACTCGGGCCTGGGTGGTACAGCGTGCGTTCGTAAACTTCAGGCAGCTGTGAGTATTTGTTAAATTCTAGTATGGTACCATTCCGCACTCGAGTGCAGTGGGAGTAGTAGGTAAATTAATGTGCGTGATTGTCTGTGCATGTGTGTATCATACCCATTGTACCATACAATATGTAAGCCCAGTCCTGTTAGAAACTAATTGCAGTACTAGTTGTTCTGGTAGTTACTGTATTCACCCAGTCTATACTTGGATGATGCTGTGTCACGATGGAGAAAATCCGTTTGGGGGTGGACGGAAGAGGTTGGAGATTTTTCTGGTTGTGGGCTATATAATCCTAAGCCACACTTGTGTCAGAGCTGGTATGGGTTCATGTGATTTCTGTCACGTAGACAGGTGACCGGACGTGTTTGAAATAGTCTACTTAACCTATGTGTGATACCGGTACTTTGTTGCTGCCTTCTTTTTCTTTTTCTCTTTTCCACACTCTTTCTGCACTCCTGATCTTGCCTTTGGGGGGGGGGGCTGCGGTAGGTTAATTGCGCCATCCACGCAGTGCCGCGCTCCATCTGCTCGGGTACCGGACTCGAATACTCAGGGTGCCGAAGCGTTTTGAAAAAGAACTGTTATTGCATGCCACCTGGGTCTAAGCAAAAGGGCTAGGCTTTGGCGATATGCAATAGCAGTCCGTTTTAAAAACGATTTGTCGTTCGGAGTACTCGAGTACTCGAGTACAGTATCGAATCTGCTCAAGCAGTTCGCTTTGAAATTTGGAGTTAGTTACTGCAGAAACTCGAATGATTGGACCATGTGCTGTGCAATCGAAAATTTCCTGCTCAGGAAAAGGGTGAAAGATGTTGTAAAAGGTGAGCTGATTAGCTCCTTTGAAGGACATAAAAAACAAAAAAGCACTAAACGGTACTGCATCGAAGGAGACAGTTCTGACGACATAGCACTTGGTCCAATTATTCGGGTTTCTGCCTTACTCGGGGGAGGAAAACAACGAATATTGAACGACCGGGGAATTATTTGGGAAATTTAGGCGACTTAAAGGGCTGAGACAACTGTTTTTTTTGTTGGATGCAGCGGGAAGATCTTTGCGGCTGGGGATTTGGCTATACACCATTCTTTTTTTTTTGTTGGAGTCAGTTGGAGATGGCGGTGGCCAGGGAAGCAAAAGGTCCTGTTCATGGAATGGTGGGTGGGATGGGGCGAACGTACTACAATGCAGCCGCGCTTCTGGGACTATTACCTATACTTTTGATGAAACTCCTGTTTTGCAAGGGAGGGAATTGGATAGTCAACAATTATTGGGGCAGTCGTGCGGCCCAGAAATGGAGTAGGGAACTGGAGGGGGCGGAAGTCCCGCGAGTTCCCGCACGGCTGAACCGTGTTTTCAATCGGTGCCGGCAGCCTTTTTTTGGTTGGAAAAACGTGGGATAGGGCGGTTTCAAAGTGGGAGGATACATTTTTTCTTCGTATAGGGACAAAGCTGACGAATAGATCACCATGTCTCACTCCTGCTGTGCTGGGAATGGGATTTGTCCCAGGTATATTGTCGAGCTCGCCTGTGTCATCTGGACCCGGAGTTCTAGCCATCGCCGCAACTTCGGGGACTATCTGCGGAGGTGCGGTTGAGCTTGGAAGTTCTAGCTGCGGGTGCTATGGGCTCTAGCTGTAGCGGAGGTGGCATGTATAACACATTCCGCCAAGATCAGGCTGCAGTGCAGCCGGAACTTTTGGGCCAGGTAATGCAAGCCGCGTCGTGCCTCGCAGGAATGTCGCGGGCTGGTACCGAAGAGCGTAAATGAGAGTGTAAAGAATAGGAAGAGGTCTACGCTGCGCTTTTTCTTCTCAGGGGCACTAACTGCTACATGAAAGAAACAACTCCTTTCATTAATATGCTACAAAGCTCCTCCCATGGGAGGAACCACGAGGTGGGGTGATCTGGGGCTCTGGCTTGTAGTGGGATCCCGAAGACTGACGACGGCCGGCCACTGTTCCGGCTTGATTTCTCCAGCGGGTTAATTCTTCACGGTTCCTATTAGTCGGTTTCCCGCGGCCTGAGACGAGTATAGTCTACGTGGGTGCCCTAGCTTGGGGATGAAGTTGGAAATTTGATGTGAAAAAGGTTGCAGCGCTCGTAGGGGGAATAATGAGACTTGCTTCAATTGTGCAAGGTGGACTTTTTTTTCCTGCACCAAAAAAAGAATAATCTTGCGGTGAGAAGCTGCCTTGTTATTGACAGTGCCATTGGAAGGTTTTGTGGGTTCCCTTGTCATCGGATTCTCATTGCTTTTATCGGCGCAAGTTGGTGTCGCATGTGAGGCATTGACGTAGGTATTTTGGCTAAGCTGGCAGCTGGCAACAGGACTGCGGGGCAGCAGCATGTCCGCTCGTGTGCCTGCCAGGAAATCTTGTTGATGGGTGAAAGATTTACTTTTAATGAGGTATGGGAGGATGTGTTGAATTGTTGCGGTTGTTATAAATAGCCAAGCCTTTTTTTTGAGAAGCGAATGGTTTGTTTGGAGTCAAAATTCCGTCCGATTGGAATAGGTAGGCTGGATGGTGAGGGGAAGTTGCTTGTGAGTTATGTATTTCATGCAGCACGCGACCCCTTTGGCAGCCACGAGGTGGGATCGGCGCATTTGTGTCGACAGCGTTTCGCAGACCTAACGTCTAGTGCTGTTACCTCACCCCACTTTGGCTGAGAAGATTCCGGGTCTCTCGGTTTTTTCAAAACAAGGAGATCGTCGGGGGAGGAAATGTTAACACATGCTATGCTCCCGATTGATTATCGTGTGCCTCCCTTTCCCTGTCGGTTTTCAAGTTTGTGTTTGGACAGAGAGATATTGGGGAGAAGGTCTTGTATACTTAGTACCGATGTAGTAGATATGATATGATGGCTCACGCTTTCGGCTCTAGTCTAGTCCTTGCTTCGTGGCCGAAAATCCTTGAACGGGATTTTTCAAAAAAGATACAACCAAAAAACTAGATTTCCGGAGTAGACTCATGGATATAGCAATGAGGCTATGCCGATAACCAGATTCGGTCCTACTGATACAAGTTTTCAAGGATCAGTTGATTTTTCTGAGTTCGTTAGCCTTTCCAGTGCCTTGGGATTCGTGAGAAAGATCTGTGGAGGAGTGGGACCGAACTAGATTTGAGGTATGATATACCGTCCCCAGTAGGGTCTTTTAGCGAAACACCAAATTCATCGGTCGCGCTGCTATCTCCAGCCAGTGTGTTCTCCATGACGCTTGGTTGTCCCGAAAATGAGATCTGTATCGATATCCGTTCTCGCAAATGGAAGCTGCCCACGAAAACTCGTTGTCTATGTACCGACGTTCTAGTAATGCACCGCCAACCCAGGGTATCATATCTGCCCTCGGATGCATCTCGAACGGGCCTTCATCCGAACTTAATTCTCGGCGGTCACCTGACCTTGAATTTTCTTTCATCCTAGCAATTGCAAACATCATATGTCGGGTGTTAAAGGGCTGTCGCGATGTCCAGCCGCCAGGTTTCCGGTAGCGGCGGTCGGTAGTGGATCCTAAGGGATATCCAAATAGCCTTTCTCTCTTTGTGTATGATAAGCTTTATCAGGAGGAGATGTTTGGCCGGAGGAAACCAACGGCTCACTGAAGGATCAATATTTAGCATTAGCCCTACCAAGGATGACACGCTTCAAAGGGGAGTAACGGCGGGTGTGCTCCAACACCTCCTAGAGGTTAGCAAAAGTGGGTACGGGTAACAGAAGGGGGTGGGGGGTACAGTACACGTTGTCCTGTTCTGTGCTGAATCTGCTGTGGGAGCCAGTGGGAGACGAAGCCATGTTCCTTCCTACTCTATAAAGGGGGGTAAAAGTTGGATGTGAAGAATGCTTTTTCTTTTTTTTATATATTTTTCAGCACCCTCTGGCAATGGAGGCCTATAAAAATTAGATGGGAGAAAAGTTGACCGGAGTTTTTTTTTTCCTGACTGTCGATCCTCGGGGGAGGGATCGAAGTTTGAAGGAGAAACCTTATTAGGGTTTGGCAATTCAATTGAAGGTTGATGATATGGCGATGATGCTATTCTCTTCTCAGAGGCTGTGGGTCAATTGATAGACTGAGGGAGGGCCACGAAGGATGGATTTGAGTTGGAGATATCACTTCAGGTCTTGTACTATAATATTATTATATCATAAAATATAATGAGAGATGGGGCTTTTTTTGTAGGTGATGTATTTTTTTTCTTTTTCTTTTCGCAAATTTTTGATTTGTTTCTTTGAGGTGGTTATCGGCAGATGTTTTTTTTTTCTTCCCACGAGGAAGATGGGATTTGTAGGAAGAGGGGTGTGTGGAGTTTGGGAAGAGTGGCGGGAGTAGCTGTAGTGACATGTTTGTGAAGCTCATGAGGGCAAATAGGGAATAAGATGGTGGATGATGGATAATGAGATATTACAAAGGAGGTGGTACAGTACGGTACATAGCAAAATCTAGGTCCCGTACCGGTAGTCGATCGCTGCGGCAAACACCGATATACGCGTTGCGGGGAGACGCGTAGAAATGAGTATTGACAAAAGAAATATTCCTATGATACCATTAGTGAGCCCCTCCAACGCTTACACCTTTGCGGCTACTTATCCCCCGCTCTGATAACTTACCCCTCCATCCTGATGTATCTTCCCCCACCAGCTCACGGAAAAATGACGGGGAAAGATTTATGGAATCGCAATAAAACCATCGGTTTTGATCGAGAAAACGACACAGCGTATGCACTTGCAGAAGCAGAAGTCACTTCCGAAACTCCATATTCGATCCGGGCACATCTCTGACAGTTCTAGTGGCCTTCTGTGACTGGCTGGTGACCTGACCGCGATAGAACTGGGCTTGCCCCCCCCCCCAAAAGAAACCTTTGTACAACAGGTTGCGGATTCCAGGTTGTGTGGAGAGGTCACAGTGCAGTTGCTGGTTCAGATTCAGTTGCGGTGCAGTTGTAGTGGCAGTTACCCTTGTTTTGTTTTTTTCGTCCTATTTTTTCTTCTTAGGTTTTTTTAAGTTTTTTCTCCTTAGACAATTGTTCGTTTACTGCTACCCACAAGAACAAAAGGGACCCTCTTGATTTTCTACACATAACTACCTACCACCTCCTCACCTCGAAAAAGTCATAAGCATTGATCTCTATCCTGGTTCCCTCGTTCGGGGCTTAGAGAGATAAATACTCACGGCATTGGCCCGTTTCCTAAGGACACCTTAATATCCTCAGAACAAGTTGTTGCTTTCTTACCGGATAAGGATCAGCATAGCAAAGATGGATGAGCATAGCTTGGTTCAGCTCTTGGAGCATGTCCTTACTCGTGCGTTTGGTTTTTCCTATTTTATATCACTTGTTGACCTTTCCTTACTGAATTGTTTGCTTTGTTTGTGTAGCGGATACCAATATCGTCAAACATGCTACGGGGACTCTCCGCCGTGACTACTATTCGAAACCGGAATCTCTGTCCGCTCTTCTCCACCTCTTACGGACTCATCCGAATCCTCAAATTCGTCAACTCGCAGCTGTGGAAGCTCGAAATCTTGTGCCTAAATTTTGGGCAGCGAGGGACAATGGCCCTTCACAAATTCCAGCGGAACTCAAACCCCGGCTACGAGAGTCAATTCTTCAATCCACCATCGAGGAAACAAACTCCTTGGTCAAACACTCCTCCGCTCGCGTTATATCTTCTATGGCTAAAATTGACCTGCCGGCCGGTGAATGGACGGATCTTCCGGGATTCCTGGTGCAGGCAGCCTCTTCTGACAGAGCAGAGAACCGTGAAGTTGGTATATATATACTTTTCACCCTAATTGAGTCCCTGGAGGAAGTGGTTGCAGACAAATGGCATGAATTCTTGCCCCTTTTTTCTCGGACAATCAATGATCAGGGAAGCATGACTGTCCGCTTGAATACCTTACTGGCTCTTGGGAAGATGGCCGAATCTCTCAACTCCGAGAATCACCCTGATGGCGTGGCTGCGTTCAAAGAAGTGCTTCCATCAATGGTTGCGGTGTTGAAAGAACTCATTGATGCGGGAGACGAAGAGAAAGCTAATTCTGCCTTCGAGGTGTTCCAAACTTTGCTGATTGTCGACTCAACTCTCATTTCAAGCCATTTCCGTGATTTGGTCCAGTTCTTCTCGGATTTGGCTTCTTCAACCAATGTGGATGACGATTTCCGCTCAAAGGCCATGTCTTTCCTCATATCTTGTTTGCGATACAAGAAGATGAAGATGCAATCACTAAAATTCGGCGAGCAGCTCACCCTACGCGCCCTCCAGATTGTGACGGAATTTAAAGATCTGGAAGATACCGACGAGACGACTCCTGCGAGGTCTGCATTAGGACTCCTGGACTATCTTTCTGCTTCCCTTCCGCCGAGTCAGGTGGTAGTGCCGTTACTTAATGTACTTCCCCAGTACACTGGTAGCCAAGATCCGGAATATAGAAAGGCGGCAGTCCTGGCCTTGGGGATGTGTGTAGAAGGTGCTCCCGATTTCATTGCCACCCAGATTAGCTCAATCTTCCCCGTCGTACTTCGACTTTTATCGGATCCCGAGGCTAGAGTTAGGCAAGCGGCATTGCACACGGTTGCACAGTTGGCGGATGATCTCGCGGAAGATATGGGGAAGGAGCACTCCCGTTTGATCCCCGCACTCATCAGGTTGCTTGATTCCCGTGATGGGTCGGACACTTGGAAGGCAGCATGTAACGCAATCGATGCCGTACTTGTCGGAATCGACCAGAAGGATGTTGAGGCTTATCTCCCTACCCTTATGCCGAGATTGTCCGAGATGTTCCAAAGAGATGACCTGAAGCTGAAGGCTGCTGCTGTGGGAGGAATCGGTTCTACCGCCCAGGCCGCTAAGGACAGTTTTTCACCTTATTTCCAGGCAGCCATGGGTGCTTTGTTCCCATACGTTTTAGTAAAGGATTCCGAAGACGAACTGGATTTGAGAGGCGTTGTTGTTGATGCTATGGGGAACATTGCGGAAGCTGTTGGGATGCAGGCCTTTACGCCCTATGTTGAACCTTTGATGCAATCTGCTATGGACGCCCTTAACCTAGGTCACCCTCGCTTACGGGAAACTAGTTTTATGTTTTTTTCTATTATGGCCAGAGTATACAGGGAAGAATTCACGCCTTTCCTACCAAATGTCACCCAGGCCCTATTTCAGAGCCTGGAACAAACGGAAACTGATATTGATGTGGAAATTGGTGAGCTCGCAAAAGATGCCATAATCACAAGTGTTGGTGCTGTGGGTACTCAAAAGGTCGCTCTGGGCGAGGATATACAAGCCGAGATACAGCCCACAGACATCGACGTGGATGACGAAGACGATGACGCTTTATGGGATGAATTGAACGCTGTTAACGCAGTTGCCCTTGAAAAGGAGGTTGCCGCCGAGGTTATCGGAGAGGTGCTTAGCCATTGCAAAGAAGGCTATCTCCAATATTTGGAGAAGACTGTTGAGCTACTGGCCCTAAAAGCTCAGCATCCGTACGAAGGTGTCCGAAAAGCCAGCATCAGCACACTTTGGAGGGCTTACGCTACCCTTTGGGAAGTGATGCAGGATAAGGGAATGGCGAAGTGGCTTCCTGGGCTGCCATTGAAAGCACAGCCGCCGCCCGAGTTAGCGCGTCTCGGCAATCTTGTAATTCATTGCACACTGACCAATTGGAGCATCGAGACTGATAGGCAAGTTACAGTTCTTATTCGAAGTTTTTTTTTTGATTTTTGGCCATGCTGTCTTTGGATTTTGTTTGTCGCTCTCCCGGGGTGATGACTACACTTGGTTCTACCCAGCTCGCTCAGATGCTCAAACAGCACGTGGTGTGAACGCGAATTTGCTTCTGATTGTTATTTTTCTTCTCAAGAATCACGGCGTGAGTCGCTGACATTTTGGGAGCATCTGCTAACACTGCCTTTTGTATGACTAGGGGCACTGTAACGGATATCTGTGTGAATGTCGCAGAGACACTTTCTCTTTGTGGCCCCGCTTTTTTGGTAGATGATACCGGAGCGATTATGCTTGAGCTTGCCAGTCAACTTGTTCTTATCTTAAAGAAGCAACATCCATCCCAACTCGACGAAGAAGACGAAGAGCTTCCTGAGCTGCATGAATCTTCCGAGTATGATTGGATTCTTGTTGACAGTGCAATGGATGTCGTTCTTGGCCTCTCTAAAGCTCTAGGAACTCAATTCGGAGAAATTTGGAAATTGGTTGGGACTTTGCTCATAAAGTACGCCTCATCCTCAGAGGCCGTAGAGCGTTCGACAAGTGTGGGCGTTATTGCCGATTGTATCAAATATATGGAGGAGGGATGCACACTACACACATCTGTAAGTTTCACGCTCTAGCATTTGCTGGACTCATTTACTGTTTGTTTTTTGTGATTTTTGCTGACTTGTCCCAGCAATTAATGAAAACTCTCCTCCACCGACTGTCAGATGAGGACCAAGATACGAAATCAGGTGCTGCGTATGCCTTGGGTATGCTTTGCATCAAGTCTCAAGCAGCGCAAGAGGTTACTAGCAATTATGGAGCCATTCTTCGCAAATTAGAGCCATTTTTGCAAGTTCAGAACCACCGGATGTTGGACAATGCCTGTGGATGTATTTCTAGGATGATAATGGCACATCCCGATAACGTTCCGCTTGGCGACGTTCTTCCCGCCCTCGCAGGTCTTCTACCGCTTAAGGAGGATTATGAAGAGAATGAACCAGTCTATAAAATGCTTGTTCAACTTTGTTCGTTATCCCATTGCGCATTTTGATCCCTCGTGTTTCATGATACTAATATTTTCCTAGATAAAAATTCCAATCAGACTATTTTTGGGATGACGCAGCAGTTTCTCCCAATAATCGCCGCCGTGCTTTCTCCGCCGGAAGAGCAATTGACACTTGAGACCCGCAGAGAGCTTATTGAGCTTGTGAAATTCTTATTTAAAACCGAGCCAAGTATTCTTCGGGGCTACGATAATCTGATCTTGCTAGCCGATTAATAAAGGCCGAATCTTATTTGCATTTGATAGATTTCTGTTTCGTTTGCGGTTTCTCTTCTTTTCCTCATTGCTATTTCTTTTCCTAAACGATGCTATTCGTGGTTTATTTTGGGGATAGATCAAATATTGGCATGGAGGTTATCTGAATTGATTTCTCTTTTTTCTATTTCTCGCTAGCTATCGTATCCGTTTGGTATGGCCGAGGGAGTGGGAGTGTTTTTCTCGTTCTGGGTTTTCTTCAATTCGCTCTCTTCTCTCAAAGCAACACGTAAAAAACCTCGGTATTATGATGAGAATGGGAGATAATTGTATGGGATTTATGTGCTTCCATTGTATGATTTTATTTTCTACTAGCCTCCGCCCAATCCTGAATGTTGTATTCGCTATCATCCAGGGCTTACTGTAAGGTAATTTCAGCTTGGGAGAAAAAAAAATAGAATTGCCTGGATGTTTGAATCGAGTTTATTTATGCGGCAAACCACTCGGCCCTTGCTGCGTGCTGTATGCTAAGGGGTTGAGTGATAGGCGGTTGGTTTCTGAGATGTTACCCAGCTTGTATTGTAGATGTCTGCCTTTTGGCCGGTATTGGATTTGGAAAATATATGATACTGCAGCAGCCAACTACTGCACTATAATGACTATTTAGTGCCATGGCCTGTATATTTGTATACCTCTTTCTCTTTGAGAGCCTGGTATCTGGTAATAGGACTTTTGATTTTGACTGTTGCATTGACTTGGGTTCTTGTAGTATTGGGGTAGTTGAATGTTGTGGCGAATTCGTTTTGAGCCCGTTGTCTCAGTAGTGTACTGTACTTATTCTCGCCGCTGCGGGTACACTAGTAGTTACAGCCTTCAGTCGAAAAAATCGGGAAACGGGGATCGGACTTCTGGGGTTTTGATTGGAGTATTCGGTGTGCACGAGCCAATTGAGCCACCGTGTTGCTGACTTTTAATTTCCACAATTCCCGATCTTTTCGACCGGAGACTGTAGGTATAATGAAGCTTTTGAAATTTGGCAGTTATCGTAGTTACTACTACTACTACAATAGGAATTCCCGTTGGCCGTTTTGCTCAAATCAGGATTATTCGAAGTACAGTAACTTCTGCTTGTGGTGCAGCTGTCATGCATGATTTCTCCTGGTTGGGCAGGGTAGGTTTAGGTCTGACCACAACTTACCACCACCGCCACCACCACTACAGCCAAACCAACGTGAGTTGGAGGTGAAAGGTGGGGAAATGATAGTTCTTTTTGAATAGCTGTTTTAGCCTCTAGGTCTGTTGTAACAGTTATATATACTATCCTTTTTTGTATGATGGTACTGATTTAGGGAGAAAGAGCATAGTTGGAGGGGGGATTCCCATGTTTTCAGTTTTCTTATTGGCAATGCCAGTACTCTATAAGCTGTAATGATAATATCATAATAATTATTGTAATATGATAGCTGTATATAAGAAACTGTCAGGTTGAATCACTAACCAGTGAGGTATCCTGACCCCAGGACCGAGTCATATTTGGTGATACCCGGAGCCCGAAAGCCCACAGTGCTCCATTGTCAGAGCGTCGGCCAAAATTCACCGGATCTGATATCGATTGAGTGTATCGAAGGTAAGAAAATCAATTAACCCTAGCAATTCAGGAGTCAAGAGAGACTCGCTGAAGCAGTATAAAGCGGCCAGTTCTACTGCCTTCCCTCTCCTCTCTCTCTACATCATACCGCGTCCTTGTTCTCAAACACACAACTCAACTCCCCTTTCAACCAACCAACCAAACAACATTTTTTCTTCCGTACTACCTTCCCATCGTAAGCCTTCTTTCATATTCTTTAAGGTAAACAGAGCAACTAACTTTTTTTTTTTTAAAAAAAAAAAAAGATTAAAATGGACCACTCACCACTCGTCAATTTTTATGAGCTCAAGTTACGCCAGCAAAAGCACCAATTTACCCTCGTCCACGATGAGAAGCTCGCCGAAATTAAGAACCTCAAGGCCGAAATTGAAAGGCTCAAGGCTCAGATTATGAAACTCAAGTACGGGCCGGCTGCGAAGAATGGTCAGGTAGCTGCGCAAGCTGCTACCGCCGCTTCAGTTGTTTACACCACCCAGCAACACGGACCCAGCGATGGTTGCAGACGTTTGTGGTCCGCTATGGACCTTGAGTACAGGGCTTTCGAGCACGAGTACCCCGTCCAGCAACATAGGAGTGGCTTCACCGGCCAAGATGTTTGGGCCGCTATGGATGCTTGGTACAGGACCACCGGTGGCGGGCCTGGTGTCGTTGGCCAGAGGAAGCACAACTGGGGTGGGAAGTATTAAAGCCTATTGAAGCGGAGTGAGGTTGGTTACAACTGGAACATGGTAGCATTGGTATTGTTCCATCTATACTGTTGACAAGTTTTTTTGTATACCATTTCCTTTCAAGTTGTTATCTTGGCCTTCTCCATATGGATAGGTGCATTTGTCTTCTTTTTAAAAAATTTACCGTGGTTACTGGTACGCTACTGTCCAAGAGTTCCGGGAATCTTTTCCCAATGTGAGTTGAAGTAGAGTGGTTTAGTTAGAGTTTAGTAGTAGTTTCTCCATTAAAGTATCAGGTACAACTCGGAGTGTATGGTATATGCTGTTTGGTAGGAGGGCGGATAATTGTCTCTGAAGACAGATGTAGTTCCGGTTGTTCGATTTCTACTTGAATGAATAAAGTTGTTATAGCGCCTTTCGCCCGTAAGTATAGTTGGCTCCCGTGCCAATATTATTTCCATTTTCAGTACCTGACTTGGCTGAGCTCGCTCTGGCAAACCAAAAACTCTAACACCACCCGCCTTCCCCCCCCAAAAAAAAAAAAAAACCTTCAACGCCGGTAGCAAACTACTGCACCCTGGTAGGTACACCAAACAGAGCTTATATTAGAGCATTAGAGTTCCCATCTCCGAGCACGGTTTGGCGATTTTTTTTATATCCTTTTATCCGGGAAATCAGGTTTGTAGCTATTTTATTTTCTTAGCCTGTAATCCGTTACCAGATATCGCAACAATGAGTCGACTGCTGTACTGATCAGACAAGTCCGCTTCACCCACCTTCATGCAAGCCCGGTCGGACGCTATCACACATTTTGCTGGAAGGAACCGTACTTACCGCAGACTGCCCCTCCCGCAACCCCTACATAGGCTAACTTTTAAAGATCTTGGCTCTGCTCGGGAGCTTCGAAGGTATCCGGACTCCTATATCTGCATTTTTGGTAGCTCCTGGCGTTAAGGTACCGGAGTACTTGAGATTCGTAGATGCACGAGCTAGCCATCAGTAATAACCTCTTGATATTAAGCCCGCCGGATCAGAGCGATCGCCGCGTTGTCGTTTTGGCGAGCGCAATAAGTGAATCATATATTCTCACTCGCGGAACAGCCTCCACCCACTCCCTGACCTTGTGATACAGGATCAACAGGAAGCGAGCAGAAGGCGGTAGTGGGCTTGGTATTGACATAAAAAACAGCAAACAAAGACAAGGGAAATAGATCAACTATTTATGCACATGAGTCGACCCGAATAAGCCTCTCGCTTCCGATTTATACTCGCTCACCTATCGGAGGGGACAACAAAGAAAAGGAAAGAAAATATCAAAAACCAACAAAGAAAAAGACAAGGGGCGCAGGAAGGGTTGGAGGGATGGTGCCCGGTTGCCCCAAGTGAGAACTCCGGTGTGGTGCATAGACCAGGTGAGGTCCCCAGATGTAGTACTGCACGCATGTGGGTTAAGAAATATGCGTATTTATATTAGCGCTTAACTTCAAGATGGCTGCGCGGGGAGTGATATAAAGTTTTGAGTGCTCGCGATACATATAGAGCATGCTCCGCAGAGGGGGGGATATCCAAACACTGAAAAGACTAACGATTCTAGAAAAAATTTTCTCGGATTCATAGCAGACAGATATATGAGTGAGAAGGTGTTTATCTGTGAGCAGCCTGTCGAGGAAGAGCTAGCGGTGAGGGTGCTTCACCCCCTCCCCAATGATATCCGTACGTTTGACAGGGAGTTTTAGTTCTGTTTCGGCTACACCATATAATCAGCCACCGTGAATCCTCGGAAGAATGTCTATGGTACCCTTCTTGGGTTCGCTCATGATCACATTAATTATCAATTATTTTCGTTTATTTTTTATTTATTTAACACTAACACAAAAGAATAATTTCATAATACATGCATGGGTTATTGTGGCTTGTGCCCGAACTATACTCCCCAACCTCCCCACCTCCCCTTCTTCTATCCGCCGATCGCACTACCCATTGCTAACCTACAGCACCATCCATACCCAGATCCACAACTTTCTACAGTTCTTTTTCTCCCCCGAGTTACAATCCCAGCTCGACGATATGCCCCCAAGAACTTAAAAAAAAATGACCCCTCAGAGAACCTGCTCAGAGGAGTATTGCAGCTTAGAATACCCTTCACCGCCCTTAGAAATCCGGGTCCCAAGCTCTAGCACCCTTCTTCTTCTTATTGTCTGGGGAGCGATATTTGAAGGGCTCGGGGACTGGTGCCTCCTCCTCGTCGTGTTCCTCGGATAGATGTTCGCGGGCCGGAAATGTTGATTTTTTTACTTCTTCCCCCCACATTCCTCCCCGAAAGCCCCCCAGAGACATAGAAATTACCCGGTTGAGATTGGAAAATTCATCTTTAGAAATTCCAACCTCTTCTTCCCCGCCATTAATGGTTTTACGCCCAGCAGATTGAGATGTTGGCGGTTGTTCTGCCTCCTCTTCATCGTCGCTGTCGCAGGGTGGCTGAAAAGATAGCTCGATTGCATATTGGAGATCGAGATAATCATCTTCAGAGGATATGCTGGCAGCTTGGGCAACCTCAAGGTTGTGTTCGGAGGGCTTAGATACTGGCACTTCCCCTTCGGCCCCATCATCCTCATCCATAATTTCGGAGGTTTCATCTACCGGCGCTTCCTCCTCTTCCTCTTCCTCATTGGCATCCTCTTCGTTTTCATGATCGGATGGTGATTCCTCTTCTTCGCTGGCGCCTTCCTCCTCGCCTTCAGATTGGGCTGGGGCTTCCTCGTCCTCATCGCCGGTCTCCTCCTCGTCTTCAGATTGGGCTGGGGTTTCCTCGTCCTGGTCCTCATCACTGGTCTCTTCCTCCTCATCTTCAGATTCGGCCGGGGCTTCCCCCTCCTCCTCGTCCTCATCGCTGGTCTTCTCCTCTTCGTCTTCAGATTCGGCTGGCGAATCCTCTTCCTCCTCGTCCTCATCACTGGTCTCTTCCTCCTCATCTTCGGATTCGGCTGGGGCTTCCTCGTTCCCATCGCTGGTCTGCTTCTCCTTGCCTTTAGATTCGGATGGCGCTTCCTCTTTTTCCCTAGCGCAGGCGTCATCCCCTCCATCTTTATCCTTAACTGGCGCTTCTTCCGCTTTCGCTCCACCTTTTCCACCTTCATCTTTCCCCTCCTTTTGAATGGCGTCCTCCAAAGATAATTTCAGGGCAAGGGCCAAATCTTCTTGATACTTTTGTTCATCCTTAGTCCTCTGCTGTGCTCGCTGTGCTTGCTCTTTTTGCTGTTGGATCTTCTTCTCCTCGGATTCCTGGCGTGCAAATGGGAGGTTATTTAGAGCCAAATATTTCTCAAAGAGCGAAGCGGTGTTCTCAGGCTTCTCTTTTGATTCCTTAGAGAGCGAGGCGGGGTTCTCAAGCTTCTCCTTTGATTCCTCCTGACCATCTTCGTCCACATCCATATCGTCCTCGGCATCCGGGATACTAGACCAAAGTTGATGATCGGCCAAATACTGAGTATACGTCTCCTCGCTAGCGTAGATATTAGACTCCAGAAATTCTGTCAACGAAAGAGCCCTCCTCTTCGGATTGGGATTGAGTTCTTCATCTTGGCCAAACGACTCGGCGTGTTTCCTCTTGTGAATCGGGTCACTGTATTTGAATGGCGAGGGGGGTTGAGGGGAAGTGCTTCTACTTCTGGGGGCGGGGGGGAGATTCTTGACCCTGCCAGCCTCGGCCTTTGCTAAAACCTTTAGCCCCTTGGGTAGCGGGATGTTTTTGGGGTCGTGCCCGGCCTCGGTCAAAAACAACTTGAGTTTCCAGATTTCGAGTGCCTGCCTCTCCATCTTCTGCGCGCGCCACAAGTCGGTCGCCCTGAGATACTTGTTCTGGCTTCTGAGGAACTTGATTTGCCCACTCTGGTGGGTACATAGTTTTTTCATTCTCCGGGCGGCCAGCGCCAGAGCGGAGGAAGTCTCCGGGTCTCTCCCTTTGGTAACTTCGACTTTAGACATGCTGCAGAGGGGCGTATTAGCTCAATGTAAGGTAGCGTGGAAGGGAGGGAGGGCATTTTTCTTGCATTTTGTCTTTCGAGCTGTCACTCGGTGGCTAAAATTGTGAAAGAAAATTTTTGTTGAGAGACGTGGTAGCGGTACCCGAGCGGTAGAGACGAGATAGTAGCGAGGTCTTGTTCGAGTAGCTGATGATAGAGACTGATGAATGTGGTTGGGGAAGAGGAGGAGAGTGCTCTGAGGGCGGGTTTATAAACCTTGGATAGTCCCATGGTTACTATTCATTTGAGAGTGCTGAGGATGCTATTGAGCTTGGTTCGAGCAACAATGGGAATCGGGCAGTGGATCTTGTACACAGCCAACCCCACAGTCAATTGAACTCGGTGTTGCCCAACTCCAATGGCAAGGCAGTTCAAAACTCTTGCCCTGGGAAAGGACCCCGTCAGAAAACAAATCAAAATCAATGGCTAGTTCCCCTTCTAGTCCCGTAGCGTTGACAAAGCCATTGATGAATGGCGCCCATATTGGTGTGATATTGCCATATTAGCGTCATTGCCATTGAGTTCAACCACATGCTTGGGATTATTTAGCTAGTCACAAACTAACCTTAGCCTTGGCAAGGAATTGAAAAAAAATGCTAAGGTTAGGGTTGCCCCGAAAATTTTCTAGACGGTTTGTGGATGTTAATCCTCGAAGGACCAGGCCCCCCGCTGGAAGAAACGGGGGGACATAAACCTAGAATACTTTCGAGGAGCTCTGAACTAGAGAGCAATGTCTAAGACGGGGCACCATGCTGTATCGCCGACGGGTCACGTTTGGTGGTTCATCGTGCTCCATCCTAACTCATTCCTCAAGGACCGGTAGGAACAAGCACACTAGTAAATAAGACATCTACCTCCCTCCAGCGCATACCAATGTCTGGCGATATCGATCCATACTCTCCTGCGCTTAAAAAACGTTTGAAGCCGGGGGGTTCCTAAGATTTGAGGATGTTTAGAGTGCGGGCCCCCCCCCTCCAAAGGCCCCCGCCTCCATAGCCCTAAGATTGACGCCGAGTGATAGTCCATGATTTAGGATATACCCCACGACCTATGGGGTGTACCCCTAAATATTACCACGCACACTCATTAGCTTGCCCCTTGGAACCCCCCAACGAAAAGCGGCTCTCACACTCTAGGTTTTATTATATCATACCAGGCGAATGGATTGATCACCCCTTCCCCCCCCCCCTGTTTCGCTACACCTTGGCCCTTTGTGATAACTTTGTCTGCCTTTTCTTTCTTTCTTTCTTTCTTTCTCACACACTACGACTAAGTTGCAGGAAAAAAACTCCCGTGTTAGAAATTTAGGTCAGTATCAGGGTCTGCGTGTGGGGGCTGACTTGATAGTAAAAGAAATCAAAAAAAAAACAAGTTCAAGAAGGTCATAGTGGGTTCGTCCTTCGTTCTTTCTTTGTTTTGTAGTATGATGGTGTTAATTGTAGCAAGCGCTTCATCATTTCCTTCTGGTTGATGCTGGCTCTTCCTATAGTTTTTGGAACTACAGTAGCTTAGAGGAGGAGGAGGTTTTCGATCTCTGATCTGATCTGGAGGTTTGCTTTCTCGCTGGATTTTGCTGGTTTCCTAGGAGAGATTTAACTTTTTTTCCCATAGAGGGTAGGTGCTCTACGTCTCTGTTAAAGGCCTGCTGTCTATGATTGCTTTTTGCATTCTGTCATTCGCGAGGTCGTTTTTATTCCCAATGTTAATGGTATCTCAAGTCTCGATAAGGCTAGAGGGACGATAGAGTACTGAGATCCGGAGATTCTATAGACCTTCACGTCCTGAAGATGTCCTGATATCCCTCGTAAAGAACCTAGAAGAAATCAATAGCTGACATAAATCCAGCCGGCGGTCCCAGAACCAGAAATTTTGACCATGTTTGGACAAAAAGGGGAACCCAACCTCTGGGGGGGGCATACCTTGGGCACCACAACCAATCCCAATTCAACGTCCCCCTACTCCTCCCGCTCAGAAGTATATCAAACAGCAAACGCCCATCAAACAGACAACACCTCCTCAATAATAACAATAGGCATGGAACTCGAATTCCTCATAGTAAAGACTCCGCACTCTCCCCTCCTCCCGCTCAAGTCTTCCATCTTCGAGACCATCCGGGCCAGCATGCAAAACTTCTTCCACTCAGGCGGCATAAGCATCCAAACCGACATCTTCCCCCAACGACCAAATCACCAACCAGACCAAACAAAATTCCGGCTAATGGAAGAGGAGAGCTGCGATCACTTCCTCCGAGACCAGGCCACGGGGAAAAAGATCCCGTGCGAGGCGGTCGAGATATGCACCCCGATCATGAGGTTCAGAAGCTGGGAGTGGGTCATACCAACCGTGCTCGAGCACCTGACCGGGCAATTCGACTGCCGCTTCAACACCACCACGGGCCTGCACGTGCACGTTGGCCGGGGGTGCGGCTGGGACCTCAGCGCCGCCAAAGCGATCGCGAAAGCGGTGATAGTCTTCGAGTCTACCCTGGATCACTACCACCCACTGCGCCGCGGCCCTGCGTGGAATTGGTGCATACATTCGAACAGGCACAACGACAACGTCAAGCATTTCGCGAAATCCACCATAATTCGGAAACTGGAGGATGCTGATACCCTCCAGGAACTCATCAACCTGATAAGCCCGCACAAGTTTTTCAAGTACAACTTCAACTCGCTGAATAGGTATGGCACCGTGGAGTTCAGACAGGCGGATGCGAGCATCGGGGCGGAGCGCGCGGTGCAATGGATCAACCTTGTTGTTAGCTTCGTCACGGCGGCTGTGGAGACTACTGCTGAGGAGTTTGAGCGTTGGGCCAAGGATGAAGATCCCGCAACTTGCTGTCCTCCCGAGGTCTTTGATAGGTTTGGTGTCCCGTGGGTGGGGGTGCGGAAGCAGGTGGAGGATTTCCGGAAGGTGGAGGACTTCGCTTTTGGCGGAGGTGAGTGGGGGATTGCGGCGTGGCGGGATGGGGAGGAAGTTGAGGAGTGGGGTTTTGAGATTGCCCAAGCGGTACAGGAGCAGGTAGACCAGTGGACCGGGTGGGAAGTAAAGGAGGTTCTACTACGGGATAATGGGGACAGCCGCATGCTAGCGGTTCAAGTTAGAGAGGGGACACACGTATGATAATAGAGGAGGCTAGTAACTATCTTCCATCACGCACTAATTAGCTTGAGAAATCCCAAGGACTAGAAGGTAGGGGGACCAAGTTTCTCCAACATCAGAGTTGCGGGAAGTATTCCACTTTTTATTTCCCTAACCATCGCCGAATCTTATTAACATTTCTTTTCCCTATTATTTTTCGCCCCCCACAACTCCTTTCTACCTTTTCAGGTATGAATAGTTTATTTATGTCCGGGGATTATGCGCCCCTTATTTGTGAACTGGGTAAAACAAGGCTGTTATTATTATGTGTGGCGATTAGAGTGTGCCAGTGTATCTAGAAAAGGTAGAGTTAATAGATTTGATTATGATACTTCAAGTTTCTGGTGGGTTGGATAAAAAAATGATACTACTCTGATAATGGAATACGCGCTTAGCGCGAGAAAAAGGTATATAGGAAGACCCAAGTGGTATCCGTGATTTTCTTAATAAGGATGTCTAGCCTCGATATACATCCCTCTTCGGACTTCCCCCCTCTCCCCTTTCTCCTAGGTATCTCATATCTATGCTCTAACCTTTACGGCATCCCACCCAAGTCTCTAGGAGGACTCTCTAACTAAAGTACCCCGGCAGGATGAACTCCATCTTCTTTACTGCCTCTGCGCTTCTCGCTCGCGGAGCGGTACAGCACGCCCACTTCGACGACCCCTCCAAGTGCTTTGCGTTTACAAGATCCTGGTGCTCCTCCTTTGCCAATTCCTCGAGTATCGCTGCAGCGAGGTGCCTCGCGTTAGCGCTGTTGGCGTGCATGTTACCCATAACTGTCTCGACCGTTACCCCGGCTTCCCCGATTCCTTATCAGGATACCATTAGCATCGGATGTGGAGGGTAGATAGAGGGTGGGATACTCCAACAGTCATAATCGGTAGACATGCAAACCATAACATACGCGATTTCGGCTTCTTTGGCAAGTTTTGCTTCGGGGAGGGCAGACATATTGATGACGTCCCCACCCCAAGACCTATACAGGTTACTTTCCGCGCGGGTGCTGAATTGTGGACCCTCTAATCATCTCCCCTCAGTTGTCAGAACATGCCGTTCTATCCCATCGCTTCCGGAGAAACCATACCCATACAGATCAACAACTTATCCTTATGCATCTTCACCCCATCCCCATTCAGTACCCCGTCACTCCCGATGTCGAATACGGCCTTAGCTAGTCCCGTATCAAAAGGATCCGCAAAGCCCACGTGGCCTACTAACCCGCCCTCGAAAAAAGTGCTCGCCCTAATCCCCTTCGTCCGGTCAATGATCTGCGAGGGGATGACAAAGTCCCGAGGACGGATGTGTTCCTGCAAGCTACCGACAGCTGAGAACGCGATGATGGAGCGAACGCCGATAGACCGGAGAGCCGCAATGTTAGCGCGGTTGGGAACCTCCGTCGGGGTAAGTTCGTGATGGAGGCCGTGGCGGGAGAGGAATGCTATGGGGGTGTTTTGTGGCGTTTTGAGGATCGTGAGGGGGCTGCTGGGGGCGCCGTAGGGTGTTTGGATAGTGAGGCTTGCGACGGCCTCGGGCGGTGTTAGCTTTGGCTAGGGTGAATTCAGAGCAGAAACTGGGATTACAGTACAGTAAATCCTTCAGCTTCCAAAGCCGAAATCCCAGTCCCGCCAATTACAGCAATGCGTACAGGTTCTTTGCTCAAACTCGTTAGCAGTGCACCCAAGACAAGGGAACACACAAACCGGAGAAAGTATTTGGCAATGGCATTCTAGCGTAGCTATACAGTGGTTTAATCCTTCGAGAATTGTTCACAAAGCCGATGGAGGTAGAGGCCGGGGGTGGGGTAGATCTTTTCAATGGTTTGTAAAAACGAGAAAAAGGGATTCGCACCGAGGTGGGGTGGGACTCAGAACAGGGGAACCCACACCAGCCCCATTAATAAACAGGTCCGGTAAATTACGCTAGGATAGGGGGGGATATTGTCGGTAGTGTTGTTACCCTCCTTTGGGAAACATCATTTCTCCTTGATTCTTACTCTGATATAGTATGTAGACATCATATGAATTTCTGGTAAGCTGTGACCCGGTTCGCGTAGAAGCTCGCTTACTTGAGCTACTTGATGTAGTCCGGTGTTTTCATTAGAGAATAAAGCGTGTGATATATCGAGACAGAAGTGCTCGAATGCTAAACCTTACATGAGAACATCACCTCAGTGCACGAGAGCTCTCGGGTGCCTACCTAATCATCTTCCGGATCTCCCCGAAGATCCGATGGGATTTATCGGAGCAAATATCTTGGCATAAACTGTGATACAGTAGGCAGTGGTTTGCCATCTCCCTCTCCGTCTAATTCAAGGTTGAGGTTTTTTCCCCCTCGAGTGGCAGGTGGACCCAGGTCGAGTGATTTCCGGTGACGTTCACCATTCCTGGGGAGGAGGGGGTTCCACAATAACGATTTTCAGGGACCAGATGCCCGTCCCTTGTTCCATCTAATGGAGCAAGGGATTTTGGAGGGCGAATGTGTAAACACCCACAAAGTGGATTTTAGCAGGGAAACCCAAGCTTCGAACCAATTTTCACCCTTCAGAACCTCTGGGCTGGGACCAACAACCGATTGGAAAATCCACTGTAAGGGTATTTACCCGCTCGCCCTCTAAAGGCTCTTGCACCATATCATGAATGCTAGGATAGGTCGTATAATACGGTTTGAGCGGCCATACCATGCAGATGCAAATACTGCCGGGCTTCCCGGAGGAGGCAAAACCTCACCCTAAAGTGCCGTAAGAACTCGAGCAATTGAACCTGGTGCTTACTGTACTCTTTCAAGAACGGTACAGAATCTCAAATCTCAATACTTCTACTACGGTACCACATTGCAGCTCTAGTCTACTGCCTTTGGTGGGTCCCGTCTGTTGAGGTATTTTTGAGGGTGTTTGCTTTTTTCAATTTCTTTCTAGCACTTCGATAACCGATCTGTCCCCTTTGTATTTTTTCCACTCAGGTGAGTGTTATATTCCAAATGGACTCGAACATGCCAGGCTGTCCCATAGGGGTGATCCATTGGGGACAAGAACGGTCCGGTTCATGAGCATTGCTGACATTGAAAGATAATTAGCAGATCACAAGTGTCAGCTCAGAATAGGAGCAGGTGGGGATCGAAGCCAGTGGGCTGAGAAAATTAAAAACTGGTATCGTATTATAAAGTAAGGATACCAGAACAATCATTAAGAATTAAAATTTTCGAGTGATATTACGTGGACAGTTACGAGTAAAACAATTAGTCTATTCATGATCATGTTCTACCATATTATCGTGTGAGCGCCACAGTCTATTACACTTAATGCACTTGAATACGTGACACAGCCGAGCCGAGTGCGAACTCGCTAACTATATAGTACACTAGGAATCTATTTATTTATTCGGACCTTCAACCTTTGTTCCCTCTGCCGGACCTCCGCCACTAGTCCTAATTCCGCCTCGCCCCCTACGCCCTTTACCCCTCCCACCACCGCCGGTATGGCCACCGCTCGTACCTTCACCTGTAATACCACCTTCGGTTCCCCTCCCTCGGTTATCCCTCCGGTCACCCCCGCCTCCGCCCCTACCTCTGCCTTGGGACTTATTACCCCCGTGCCGTGCCGGCTTCTCCGAAGCTACCGCTTTCTCAAGCCTCACCCGTTCGCATTCTGAATCCCACCATCTCATAAATTCTTGCTCTTCTTGCTCTTCCTGGATTTCTTGCAAGCTTCGCTTCGCAGCGTGGTCGCGGAGGATTCCTTTATAGGCCTCTTCCTGGGAGATGATTTCTGCAAGTGAGGGTTTGAGTATTGGCTCCACGGATGCCACAGATACTGATCTTCGAAGAGTCACAGGCTGCGAAGGAACGGCAGAGGTTGCTGTCTTTGGCAGTTGACGGGATGTGGGGACTAGCGGCGGAGAGCGCATGGTTTGAGTTGTTGGTATGGTAGGTAGAACTGCCGATGGGATTGGTGTCGAAACCGCCCGGTTCGCAGTCCGCCCTCCGCCGTCTCCGGTCCTCTGTATTGGCGTCTTTGCTATCGACGCATTAGGTGGCGCAGGTGTTGATACCTCGTTAGCTAGGACCTCTTTAAGATTGATCCGCGCACCGGTATTGGCGGTTGCCCATGCGGGCTTTGCAGAGCTTGCGCTCGGTTTTTGGACCTGAGTAGAAATGGTCGGTTCCGAAGGTGCAGCTACGGCAAGCGCTGCCTGTCGTTTTCGCTCCCTCTGCGATGGCTTGGTGGGAGCGAGTTTCTCTTTAGAGGACAGGCCGATCGACAAATTAGATTTCCTGGGTGAAGATGTTTGCTTCATTATTTCCTTCATATCTAGCTTCCCGCCTCCTAACAAAACTGGAGAAGCTCCCCATGGCTTCGATGGTGTGGTTGGGGTTTTGGTCAGAGTGGGCAAGTCAGGCGAACGAGGTGAATTGCTAGCTAGAAATTGTAAGTGTGAATTGGGTGAAGGGACATCGATGCCTTTACCCTTCGCATCCGCCCAGCCGCTTGATGTTCCCGGGATACTAGAGATTGGGCTAGGATTGCATCCTGTTGGGGCAACTTTGGACGGAGTCCCCAGAGAAGCCCACGTATGCTGAAGTCCCGCCTCCTCAGTCTTGGGTGCCTCGGGAGCAAAGCTAAGTCCCGAGCCTTCTCCATCCATATCGAAGATCATTTCCCCACCCGCACGTAGCTCAATAGCGGGGCTAACCCCTATTCTAATGGACTCCTTGCTTGCTTTTCCTTTTGCCTTTTGAGCATGAGGAGATCCGAAAGGTGTCAGGCTCTCAGTATAGCCTCCTACCCGGCTGTTTTTAAGTGAAGTGGAGAGGGGGGCAGCGTCACTTTCTTCCAGCGAATAGGACGCAATCAGGGCTTCCTTTTCCTTAGCTGCTGCCTCGAGCATATCAGGATATACCTCTCGAAGTAGCTTTTCTTGAACTCCGGTTCGGGAGTGCGGGAAAAGTCGCTGTTGAACGGACTTCACGACACCATCCAGGTCCATCATAAGATCGGCATCTAATTCGTCGAGGAGGCTGGGACAATTTAGACAAGGTATAAAAGATAAAATACCATCACTTACTGATTTTCAAGCATAGTCTCCATATTTAAGCAGATGTATTGCATGCACATATCCTTAAAACCATTCTCCGAACAGCCGGCCAAGGCCATCAACATATATGCAGCATTCCTCGTGTTGACTGCCGCCACGCCGAGATTAGAGCCAAATCATGGCTAAGTTGCATGACCAAGGAACCACTTACCGTAACGTCCTAGAATCTTTTGACACACTTGGCACAGCCTACCCAGCATCAACTCATTCGCAGCACTCATTACATCCAAGACAAGGTCTATGAATTCTTCAACCTTTCCACTTTCCTTCCCAGCCTTGACGCCATCAAAGCCTTCGACACCCCAGTCCGAGTACAGCCAATGGACCACCATGTCCATGACGGGTTTCGATATATGCTTCATATCAACTCTGACGATGCCTTGCTCGCGCCTCTCCACAAGCCAACGTCCGCCGCTACCATATAAAGCTTTGAAAAACGGACAGCGAGCTTTCATGATGGCTGAATGGACCAACACACTTTCCCCACTAGCGAGTTCGATCATCATATCTGCCGATTCGTTGAATTCCGAGCGCGAAGGACCTGATAGGGCATTTGAGAAATCCTTATTCATGGAGGAGGAAGGGTGAGGTGCTACTTCTAAGGCTTTCGCGAGGTGATCGAGACCGATTTGAGAGGAAATCGATGAAAGCTCAGACCGGATAGCTCTATAATGTTGCACCCTGGAATGGTGAATGCTGTTTTGGTTCCAAATATCAACAAGGGAATCAGCGTAGACGTAGTACAAAAGAATTAGAAGTGTCTGTAATTTGACGCCTTTGAATACCAATCGCGCTTTCTCCCCGGGGGTGGTTGACGGAGTGAATTCGATGAGGACGCCAACGCTCCGGGGCCCATCAACAAAGAGGTTTCTTAGTACTGGTGACCTTGCGGCAAGGAAGACTTTATGAGCTGGGATGTCAATGTCAGGGCAATCTGAAGTTGACACCAAGACATCACAGTCCTCTGATTCGGGTAATTCTAGATAGGCAAGGTATTCGCGAAGTTCCGCTTTAAAGGAAGAACTCATGAGCCATCTGACAGCGTTAACATATCCCTCTGGTGCTTGTGGAGGTCTGAGGATCTTAATCTTGTTTTTGCTCTCGCCCGGCTGCTTATGTTTGTTGAATATGCCAGTGAAAGGTAGGAGAGGTTCAAGATCTTTCCAGAGCATATGGTCGTCAACAAACAATCTGGTCTTCATGATATTGGGATCCCTTCGGATGGCCGCATATGCTCCAAAATTGTTGCTTCTGACAACAACAATCTTGGTCAACCCAGGCACCCGTTCGAATTTGTATCGGCTACCTTCGATTCCAGGGGCACGGTTTTCCTTTCTCTTCACTCGCTTGACCCTTCTCCAAACACTTCCATTTTCTGTGCACAAAATGATAGATCCATCATGACCAACATCTACATCTCGAGCAGCCATGTGTTCCTTCTTCAAACTCCAAGCTCTTGTTGTTGCAATCCTACCGGCTCTTGGACCCTTTTCAGCGCTTTCTTTCATAAACGACTCGGCATCGAGGGTGAAAACATCACCCGAAAGACTGAGCACACATAGTGTATCGCCCCCACCAGTAATCTTACTTAAGTAATAGCCCCTGCTGGGCTTCGAAAAATGGGGCGCAGGACTCCAATCTAATCCTCTTTGGAAAGGAAGTTTCAATTTATAATATCCGAAGTTGGCCAAAATCCAGACCTCCTCGTTACTAAGAAGCACTGCCGTAGCTTTATCAATAACAGCAACATCGCGTATTTCGGAAGACACAGTCAAAAACGTAGCAGCTACTTTGCGAGGTGTTGTCTGTGATGCTAGCGTCCTTGCATCCGAGGAGTCAAGAATCCCCAGTTGGCCATCGTTCTTGCCAAATGTGAACAGAGAATTATGGGTAACTAGAGCTGTGTGAACTCTCGATGCTGCGCAGCCAACGACCCTCTCCCGTTTCAGAGGCCCGGAAACTTGTCGTGGAGTGGTCTGGATAGGTTCATCCTGCGGAACCCTCGGTTGAATGGCATACCCAAGCTGTCCCCAGGCGTTGGATCCCCACGTCCAAACGTCACCTTCGTCGAAAATAACGACGGTATGATCGAGCCCCAAAGCTACTCTTGTAACTCTCCTCTTTGGCAAAAGCGGCGATGTCAATGGGCGGAGTGTGAACTGGGTTTGTTCGTCTCCAAATCCCAATCGCCCTGCTCGACCAAATCCGCAAACATAAAGGTTATCACTCGGGTCACCGGTCAAAACAGCGGTATGAAGCTTAGATAGTTGAACATCCACAATACGTAATGGGGTAAACAATGTTGTGGAGTCGAGTAGTTCTTTGGCATCCCCGCTGGTATTGCGGAATTTGTCCTCAACCATCTGCAAAAGCTGCTTCTCGCTTCTTTGGATTGGCACTCGCTCGGGGTAGGAACGGTCATCTCCATCCGGAAAGCCCAAGGTCAAATTCTTGTTGGATCCGAACGCAAAAATTTCGTCGCCACCACAATCGCCAGAATGAGAAGCCTCCGACCTTTTCCGGCCCTGTGGGATTTCATCCTCATCTTCTATATCTCCCGAATGAGAATCACCTTTGTTTTCTGGTGAAAATAACTTTTCGATTCCATGAACTGAAGCCTCAAAAACTTCAAATGGACTGTCGCCTGCATGATCCTTAATCTTCACAGAGGATAAGTTATTTGAAAGAATAGCTCTGGCAGCAGATATATTCCCATGATAAAGCGCGCGGTGTAACGCAGTCCATCCTGATTCCAAGTCCTGTACGCACGGGTCGGTGAGTGGATGTGACATTAAGGCCTCCACGAAGGGGAGACCACCGCCGTCGGAGGTGCTGCAGGCCAAGTGCAAGATAGTCCTCCCAAAAGCATCCAATTCTTTCAGTGACTGTTTTGTAAGAAGGATATTCGCTGATGGGGATCCCGGTCTCGGTTTTCCATTGTTAGCAGATTCGTACTGTTTTGATGAGGCGGGAGAGTTTGTAGTCAATCCTGCTGATGAAGATCCCCCGGCGCCACGGGGATACGAGCTCGAAGCCGAGCCCGCCAGAAGACGTTGAAACTTTCCAACGTCATTCTCGAGATAGTAGCGCCAAAGATGACTACTCATATGCTGGTGAGAGAGGACTCTCCTGTCGCTCAATTCACCTACCACTATAGGGGCGAGGTGAAGAGCGAGAGAAGAAGCTTGGTTGGATTGAGAGAGCTTTCCCAATCCGGATATCCACGCTATAGGTTGGAGACGCTAGCTACTGGAGCTCTGGAAATGTTGGAGATAGTTGATTGACAGGGTTCCGGGGGGGGGGGGGGGGTTGGGGGGTGATTGGGCGGTAGAAGAGGGGGAGGGGTAAATCTAGAAGCTCAAAAGTTTAGGAATGTAAGGGAGGAATAATACGCGTAGAGTGGCGTAATTCAGGAACAGTACCCCGGTACGAGCGAGGCAGTATCATGGAAATAGCAACGATGATTATTGGGTTTAAAGATTTCTTGCACAGGTAGCTTTGGCGGGGGGTGATTGGACGAACAATAGGTTTCTGCACAAAACACTGAGTAAAGAGAATGATTCGCTGAGATCTCTAAGTAACATCAAGACCCAGCCTTCATTCTAAAATGTATGGTACAAGTAACTTGAACCGGCACTTACCGAGATTCAACGAAGGCAAGTGATCTTGGATACCGGTAGGCCTTTATTCGAAACTGTATCTCGATGAAAATTCTCCTCCAAGTTACCGGTATTGTACGAGTACACTCCCGTTCGCAAAGTTTTCGCGGAGGGATAGGTACTGTGGCTATGTCTTGGCGGCAATGGAGGTACTGGTACAAGGATTTGGGTATACTTTGAACTGAAAAGGTTGTACTGGTACTTTCG
>Ga0307509_10002133_pt1 | contig 32552 bp, 41 predicted proteins | sample 10_EM_MG_FD_202245 | JGI IMG/M metagenome (GOLD analysis project Ga0307509, IMG submission 202245) | Populus trichocarpa ectomycorrhiza microbial communities from riparian zone in the Pacific Northwest, United States - 10_EM | ecosystem: Host-associated > Plants > Roots > Unclassified | place...
ACCACTTCCCCGATCCCTGAAAAATGCTTGACGATTTGAGGATGACTACTTTGGCCCTCATCTTGCTGTCTTTATTTTTATCTACCTGCACCCCGGCTTCTCTGTATGTTGGCGTCTGCTCCTGCAGAATAAAATCTAACTTCTGATCCTGATCCTCTGGTCACCTGTGTGCTTGTGGCTTCTGGCTCCGGCTCTGCCCTAGTCTTCTTGTTGCCCATCCCCCCTCCCCCATTACTTCCTCTCAAGCTACCCTATCCTCCGTCCTCATCCCCAGCAATAGAACTAAGCAATAATTCTCCTAGCTCCGTAAGCCTCCACTCCGCTCCCCCATCTGCTCACTTTTTTGTTTTTTCTCCGCCCCCCCCTCTGCGGCAAACAGCCTGCCTCAGACGAAATACAAATTCGCTCAGTTAGCCAATCGGAGACCGAGTGTGCCTGGGCAAAAAAGACTTTGGATCCAACTCGACTCAGAGCAAAGCCCGCCTGCTCCTTCTATGTGACCGGACATCCTTCCACAAACCTCTATTCCCCCAAGCGTAAGCTCCTTTGCCCGATCCAGATTCCGGAACCTACGACAGGCGCGATAAAAACTGGACTGGAAGTAGCCAGGGCAGATCATAGGACAGCAAACGAAGAGAGACACGTCGGTCCTGTCAATACTGTATTGACAACGGATCCGACTAAGCCATCTCTGGGATTGTTCCTCATTCAACCCATTGCACAGGGGGAGTCGTCATTACAAGGGTCCCATTTCCTTATATCCATATAAACTCCCAGGCACTACCAGGCGATCCCCTTGGGAGCGCTATAACTGCAACTGCATGAACACAGAGTCCCGTTCTACCATTAGGCATCATCCTCATTAGATAACACCTCTTGAGGGCCACGACTACCACTGCAACTGCTTCTACCTACTACTACTCCTTACAGCATCGGAAGGTCTACCCCACGCTTGCTCGATACGTGCAGATATCTGCCCGAACCAACCTTGAAGCTGCGCAGAGAAATACCATCACCGTGACGTCGACTACGGCCGTTCTTGTCCCCGCTGCCGGCGCGGCAACCACATTCCGCAACCTGTCTGCTGTGCAGGGCACTGGGTCCTTCACTCTACGGGGAATGGAAGAGAGTGATAGAGACCGTCCGCCGTCGACGCGCCACGGGGATGAACCATCGTATGGCGGACAGCCTTTACTGAATCCTATAAACTACCAATCTGAATTCCACCAACAGGACTCTCAGCATCGTCAGCAGAACTACCCACCATACAGCTCAAACTTGGTATATAATATTCCTCAGCAGACGCATAGCTCAAGTTATGCTCCGGTTCAGTCGTATGCTCCACGGCAAACTGCTGCCATTGAAGTACTTTCGAGTCAGTTTGCCGGATCTTCTCAGTACTACGTTGCGGGAGAGTCCCCGGCATCTGTACCTGCAGGCGTATCTCATCATCCGTCTTCATCACAGTTCTCCAGTCCATCCTACGCCCAGTACAGCCCCACGGCCGCCCGCCTCCCCCATGCTTATGCTTCTGCCATACCAGAATTAAATCAACCTCCGGCCTCGGAGCCTGTCGAGGATCCCGAATTTGCGCAGCAGAATCACACAGCAGCAGCACTGGATGACGCTTACAACCAATATCAGAGTGCTCTGAAACGCACGTTTCAAAACATGAGAGATGGTCGGTTAGGGGAAGCGGGAACCTCCCTCCTTACGATTTCGGATTGGCTATTATCCAATGCCGTGGAATTGGGTATGTGAAACCTTTTTTTCCCCTTTCTGTCATATGATATGATAGCCTTCATACATACCCCACCACTCCGTCTACCATGTTTTGCGATTATTGTTCGATATGCGAAGAGATTTTTAGTAATACAGGCTGAGAAACAGTGACAGGATTAGTGCGCGACGAACAGGAGTTATATGGGGATCGAACAAGGTTGTGGAACGAGTTTAATACCTGCTGGCTGGTGGTACTACAAAAAGAGAAGGAGATGCTACAAGAGTACATTACTACGGGTCAGGCGCCCCAGCCCCCACGAGAAATTCTGCGAGAGGAAATGTTAGAGAGAATGGGGCGGGAGTTGATCGCATTATGCGATTCCATGGAAAGACATGGTCTGGTGGATTACCAGATGGGCGTGTGGGAGGAGCAGATTTTAGGTGGTGAGTTGACGCCGAATTACTTTTTCCCAATTGTTGCGAGCAAGAAGAAAAGAAAGGAAAACTAACACATGAACCATGGTAAAGCGATCCAAGAGTGCCTGGATCTGTTAGAGGGAAGCGCGGAATCCGGGGCGCCACCGGAAGGATCTACCTCAGCTTCAGCCGCACCTCGAAATCCCGACCGTTCGGCTGGGAGCCAACACAATTCATGAACACGAACCATTGGCCTTCCCGAACCAATTTCGGTACCGCCGAAGGGAAAATGATGGAAGGAGCAACGCTAAAACCAAGGAGAGAGAGAAAAAGAAAAAAAAAGAAAAAAAAGAAAAAAAAGAGAAGAAAAAAAAAGAAATCAATTAAATTTATGAACTACTACAATATTCTTATTCGCTCTCCTTTGTTTTTTTATTTTATTTTATTTTTTATTTCATTTGTAATATTCACTTTTTGATTTAGTAGATGTTACGGTATGGGTATAAACTTGGTGTTGGGGTTGGTCGGTGCCTGTCGAGGAGTTACTGGGTTATAGATTATCTGAATATATGTATTTGTATCACTTGGGGGGGGCAATGACGCGAAGGAAGCGAAGAGGAAGAATGTGGAGAGAGAATGGGTGAAGAGAGTAAAGATAACGTCATTTCATTTTCATTTTCTATTTATACTCGTGCATGAGCTCGCCATGAAATAGAATAGACACGATGATCTTTTTAGGATTGGAATTCCGGGAGCTCGAAAAGAAAAAATGGAAAGAGCCCCTTCATCACCAGTGATCACACGAAGAGCCCTACCATATGGTACTCGCAGTGGTTGGTTATTAGAGTAAGGTACAGTGATGGTAGCTTTGGATGTTTTAGTTCTTGGTACTAGTACACCATGAAGAGCTGAAAGGAGGAAGGGCCGGTGGCACGGACTCCACACGTTCCTCCGATGGGTTGTGGAAATTGAGGCGGACGCACGATATGACAATGAGGCGAACCGCTCAGTGCATGAGATCGATGTGTTGCCGCCTCATTTGTGGCGATCAGCAAATTGTAGCCACTTGGGGCGATCAGGATGCTTGAGACAACCACTGAACCCGGAACAACAAGCCCCAAAAATACATCTCTTTCGGGAATGTCAGACATCCACTACGGTATTATTCATGAGAACGCGGACCAAAGGCAGAAAGGGCGAAAGAGTGAATGAAGGGGCGAGCGCTATCGCTTTCAAGAAGAGCAAAAAAAAGAGATATGCAGGAGAAGGAGAGAGGGAAAATGAAAAGAAAAAAAAACCACAAGACATTGCCACGGGAGCTTATTGGCAAAATCGGGGTTCGCCTAGAAGGCTAGAACTGATCCAGGGTCATCATACTCATCGAGACATCAGTGTGCTCGACCATTTTACAGAACTCCTCAAAGCTGATCTTGCCATCCAGATCCTCGTCCGCCTCCATCATGGTCTTATCCACGATCTAAAGGCGAAGATTGTGAGACATATATTAGCGGCAAGCCCTTTTGGGATTTGGTTTTTGGGGCGGGGAAAGAGGGGGGAAGTGCTGGAACAAAAAATGTTGGAACCAAAATCAGCTGGACAAGCTGGGAACGCACCTGTTGCAGCTGCTGGTCCTTAAGATTACTCCCAACCATCATCTTGAGAACGATAAATAGTTCGCCATTGGAAATGTAACCATCCCGGTCAATGTCGTAGACCTTGAAGGCGAACCGGAGCTTCTCTTCTTTATTTCCCTTGCTTGAGAAAGCGCTCAAGCCAGAGACGAACTCCTGGAAATCGACATCGCCGCCACCATCTTCGTCGAAAATAGCAATCATCCTGCGTAAAAACACACATAACTTTGTAAGCGGGGCCTTGTTTTGTCTCATCGACGATGTAGCGAACGGAAGAGCTGAAATATGTACCTGGTGGCCAAGGGGTTTGACGAGACTTGCGGTAGACTCAGAAATTCCTCTCGTTCTATGGTGCCGGAGTTGTCCTAGGTGAACCCCCGACAATAAGCTATTTGCTCCAATACGATCAACCGCCCGGGATATGCCCGGAAACATACCTTATCCAGCTTCATGAACCTCTTGCGCAATCGATCCACTTCATCATGATCAACTGTGTAACTGTGTCAGCGGTGAAACCCTGTAAAGCAAATGTTTCCTGTTTGCTTTTGGGTAGGAGGAGAGAAGTACAATTGGAGCCGGAGACAATATTGTCCATGATCTGGGAAGGATTCTGCCCCATAGTGATTGTCTAGTGGTAGGTAATATGAAGAGGGTGAGTTATTGAGGAAAGGAGATAGGAGGATCGCAAAGTTTGATGGGGGTTGGTAGCAATAAACCGGGTAAGGGTTTACTCACAAAGGCGGGGGTGGGGGCTGAGGGGGAAGAGGGTGGGGGAGTGATGGAAAGATGAGGAGAGGTACCAGCGGCGGGTAGAGGTCACAGGTCGTTGTGACGGGGCGATAGTTCGCGTTTGTTGGGCGTGTAAATCTATGGTACAGAGGGTACTTTGTGTTTTGTTAGGCAACAGGAGAGGGGTTGATAAAGGGTTTTTTTCCGACTTTGTCGCTGCTTCTATGAAGAGGATTCATTCAGACGCGTGCCAAGACAGAACCGCGGCTCTCCATAGTACCCTGTTGGTACTAGCGCTGCGGGGAATCACAACACTATGCAACACCAGCACCCCAAACGAGGCCGTCACTGCTTAGTGGCAGATTTCGACCTCAACACCACAGAATAAAGGGGGTCGCGACGAAATCTTCTCAGCACTTGCGACCGCCAAAAATCATCAACTCACGTCTTTTGAACCTCATTCCATCAAACTACGCGCTCTGCTCTTTCTCACGATCCCAAAAACACACGGGTGATTTTTTTCGCGTGGCTTTTTGCCACCATGACTCGGTCGGGAGCCGGTAATCGTTTTCGAACGCGAAAACTTTCGACAAAGCAGTCTCTGGCTGTTCTCCGTGAGAATCAGATCGACTCTGTAGACGATGATGCTCAGAGGAATATACCTCAGATAGAAACAGGCGTTGAGCGTGGTGAAGAAATCGTGTGTTGTCCCCTCTTTCTCCGCTTCTATTTTTAGAACATATCGATGGTGCTGGGCGAAAAAAAAAAAAGGACACATATATTGTGTAGCAGTATACAACATGCAACACAAGCATTCATCCCCGACCGTTTGGCACCAGGATTGTATTGTGATTGGTGTTTAAGCTATTTTATATATCTCTCTACTGTGTTCGGCATTTTATTTATTTACCCATTTTTATTTTTCTTTCATTTCATAATATCTTCTCTAGGGACAATGGTCACTGGTGATAGGCATATGCTAACTGTGCCGTTTCCCGACAGGAACATCATTTACAAGCTGCAATATCAGCCTCTCAAGCTGCAGCCGTTGGTGCAAAAGTCACACAAATCTTTATTCCAACTCCAAACACTACAGAGATAACTGTTACAAACTATGAGACTCTTTATCCAAAACGCTTTTCCCAACCTGCAAGCTACATACGGTTCTCGTCAACCGTCGAGGATTGTAGTGGAACAGGATATTGTATGTCTGCTGAGGATGAAAAGTTTCTTGAAAGAATGAATGCCACACTCATTTTTTCAAGAAACTTTTCATCCTCAGCAGACATACAATATCCTGTTCCACTCCAATCCTCGACGGTGCGTCCGGGAGGTCAACAATGTAAGGTTGAAGAATTTGAGCGTATTGTGGACCTTTTTGAGTCTATTGCGCTAGAGAAACAACCCTACATGTCCATCGATATGTCTACTGTGATGCCCTATGATGAAATGGCTGCACATTTTGGTGATGCACTCAGCGGTGAACTAGTGAAGATTGCGGCTGTGGTATACTCGCATTGGAAAGAGCAGAGAGTTGCTCGTGGTGGAAGCCCAATCATTCCAATCCTTAAGGTTAGTCCCACCTTTATCACATGCGCTGTATGTTCTGACCTGGTTGCAATAGTTTGAGCAAGGGCAAGACAAGGACGATGGGGACCCATATGTTTGTTTCCGTCGCCGCGAAGTACGGCAAGTTCGCAAGACTCGTCGCACAGATGCGCAATCAACCGAAAAACTCAAGAAGTTACGACAGGAGTTTGACTCAGCTCGCAATCTTGTAAGAGATGTGCTAAGTAGGGAGTGTATGAGGAAAACTATTTTCCAGGTTGAATACGGGATATTTGAAAGTAGACGGCAAATTATTGGTGTCAAAAGAAAGAATGGTATTCGGGGTGATGATGAAGATCTTATCAACCACAAGGTACGGTCACTATAACCCCCCGGAGCTTTATGCTCAAGTGGTACTAACAGGTGTATAGCCAAAGAAGAGGCCAGTGGATCAGTCAGCACCACCCATCATCAGGGTTCCAATACGTCATGATGGGAAGCCACCAGAGGCAGAACTTCGACAACTTGTAACGGTAAAGGCTGAGAAGGAGAAACAAAGGGCAGATAAGTTCCAAGCACTCAAGAGTTCGCGGCGGGTTCCTAAGCACGGTTTTATCGATTTGACAGATGTTTGTCTACACCCTACTTGATCGCAATAGACAAGGAATGATGGCTAACTTATTGTAGAAAGTGTTTTCCGACTCGACGGTTGTACCGGGAGGCCCAGATACGAACTTCTGCGGTGTGCAGACTTACTACCTTCCAAGCCCGCCTCCCTCATGCGAGGGCAACGGGGCCGGCTTGTTCGATCTTTTAGAAGAACCCTCGGTCTCGGCCCCAATACCTGTACTGCAAGTTTCTTCAAAGTCTCCACCGTCCCGGGATGTACCGGCCTTTAGGCGGAGGCGAGGGCGCGGGGGTAGGATAATCGTGGATCGTCGGGGGCATGGCATTCCCCGTGGCGATGATCTAGACGATATAATACTTGACCGGATGAAGCATAGTGAGGAAGACGGAGACTACAGCCCAGTATTCGTGAGGAGCTCGAACAGTGATTCGTGAGTTCCTCAAATTATAACCCCTCTCGGTTTGGCGAGACGATTCTAATTCATCAAACAGGCACATTCAGTACCGAGCCCGTATGCTCTCCCCTCCCCCTGACCCCCCGGTCAATCCTCCTCAGCACATGCGCCGACCGGCTGTGCCCTCGCCAGGGGGGATGCAGCCCGGTCCTCCGGCGGTATTCCTAGTTGCTGCTGCTGCCCAACAAGCAATAGGCTTTGCGGGCTATAAACTTGGTCAGCATCCTGGATCACAGCAGCCGCAGCAGCAACAACCCAGTGCTTCCCTACCACCACTGGTTAATCGAGCACCAGTTCACGCTCAAATGCGGCGGTAACAGCTCGATCATTAAGGGATCAAATCTAGTGCTCTGTATCATTACCATCGCGTTCTTTCTCTCTTTTTTTCCTCCCTCCTTATGCTTTTTTTGTCTGCGCGTTATTGGTTGGGTTCCTGGGTTGGTTCTCCTCTTCATATATCCCTTTCCTTCATCCACCTGTTTGTTTGCTTGCTTGCTCCTTCTCGCTCACCCGTTGACATAAAACCTGTTTCTTAGAGGTTGTTGGTTGTATATCATTCACCTCGCTCACTTGGATCTGTATCCTTTCCCCTTTCCTCGTTTCCGGACAAGCATTTCCTCCCATGAAAAAAAAAAAAACGAAGCAAATCAGGTGTCACATTCAGATTCAGGTAGCAGGCGTAGTATCTGTGTTTTTTCTCTCCTTTTCGCTGAATTATCTCCTATTTAGTTCCCTCTTTTCTTTCTACTTTCTGGTGCTGGTGTAAGAGTAGTCTGATCAGATTGATTTGTTAGTGGCTGGTTGGTTCTTGACTTGCTTGGGCTGGAGTGGAGCTTTGGGATTTCGTTTTTTTGCTATTTTTCCGTTCATTCAAACCGGTTGTATTATAGTTGTGTAGGGTAGCGTGGTGTACCAACCGTTGCTGGTGGCTTAACTCAGTTGAACCAATGACGATAAGAAGGAAAAAGGAGTCGTTGGCTACCTTGTTAATATATTTGCTCTGGGAAGCCGTGGCAAGAGGTCATGGCTTGGGCAGATTTTTTTCGGGACAGATAGTATCGAGTGCGGTTCGGAAAGTATGGTAAGAAGTGGAGGTGGAAATTTGGGTGGTGTAGTTTGCTCGAGCTATTTTGCGTGATCTTGCTGCTCGTGTTTCTTTTTTTAAACTCAAGTTGCTACGTAGTGTTATTATGATGTGGTATGGTAAATTCCATGGGGCTATTCGTGGGTTTAGTATACCTTATTAGCTACATGCTTGGGAAGTTACGATACTTTTTTTGTTATTAGTGGCTCATTCATGCCAGTGTAGAATGTGGATCCCTTGTGGTTTGATCATTGATTATGATTCGCGCTCGGGACATAGTCATAGTGCAAAATGTACTTGTACTCGTAAACGAGTAGACAACAGGAGCGATTGGGGGGAAATGACGCCGGGGGAAAATACGGATGAATGGAAGGTATTAGAACTCGGTCTCCCGCTCCTGTATTGCAGGTGGGGAAATCCTTTACCCACGTTTGTAGAAAGTTGATCTCTTTCGCTGAGATGTTTGGATTGACTGGTGTTATATAGAAATTTCTCAATAATTTTGGAGTGCGAGGCTAATCAGCAACAGCCACTTGGGAGAACTGACTTCCTAACTTCACCTGAGGAACGAATCTCAGCAAGGCTCTTCTGAATCTCCATTGTGATAATATTTCCTTCCAAGACAAATCCTATTTCTGTATCCCAAAGTGTTGATATACTCCTCCTGGCACATGGTCTCGGCAGGAACTCTTCGGTACCCTCCCCAAATATATCCTTATTCTAGTTTGAGACACAGCAGTGAGCCCCAACCTTTATCCTATCCGAAAAACAAACCCTCCCTGTAGAACCCCCGCCCCGCACACCGGCGCCAACCTTGATAAGGCACCCTGAAGGGGGCCGCCTCAGGTTCTCTTTAGTGACAACATTGATGTGCTCCATTTATGCCGTTTCGTGGTAGATAGTGGGCGATAGGGTCCGCTGCTCTCCGAGAAATGATTGATTTCGGCGATCAGATCCTCGTTAGTCCTCAATTCGTATGATAGTCTAGGCCCCTTTAACATAGAATACCGGTACTGTGACTTCCAAATTCTTAGCAAAACAAACTCCTCCACCTACCGGTACTCCCCTCTCGACAGCCAAACTCACACTCCCAGCAATCCGTTTTCTTGTTCTCTCATGCCGATCGTTGTGCGACGCCGTGGGAGTGTTGTAGTCTACTCATTTGCCATTATTCGGAAAGGTGAGGGGCAAATGCGGCTTTTCGAACTCCCCGCGGGGAATGCGCCCATATATTTGATCAATTGCAGCGGGGTCATCGAAGGGTAGGCTGTTTGTAAATCAGGAGTGAAGGGTTCGTGCTTGCGGTGCATTTCTGTGCAGACGGGATGGATTTTTCTGGTTAACGTAGCGCAGACTCTCCTTGATGTAGTTATTCCCGCGAATACTGAATCATCAGTCATGTGCCTATATGGAAATGAGAGAGCTGTGGGAGAGCGGAGGTCCCGGAGTTTGGCTGAGTGGTAAGGGTACCTTCTACGAGTAATTGCTCAGGCCCTTATCGCCAGGGGTGTTAGGGAGTGGTGTTCTTCGCAATTGGTGGTCGACACGTGGGCTGTGGCTGGTATTAAGCTTGAAATGGGCTTTTCTGTAAAACCGTTGGTGCTCTACTCGCCCAAGCGGGATGGCTCTGCTCTGATCAATCTGCTATGGGCTTCTTGCAAGTACTGTGGCTATTCTAAAGAGGTAGGGATAGAGCCTTCATTTATACTCACTGTGTTACCCCGGCTACCTGGAATCGAAATCTGAATGGCTGTCAGTTCGTTTTCTATATCTATATGTTTTTTATATGTCTAACAAACACCCTAGCTCTGAGCTAGCTACCGCACAAACATTATAATGCATTACTTGCACACGCCCCAGATATCTTTGCTATATGCTCGTGCCATCTGCAGTGCCAGCGGTCTGGGTAGGCACTCCAATATGGTGGTATGGTCCTCTAAGATGCGGCGCATCATGGGTAGGTTTGTATCGCTGAGCAGTTTCGGAGTAGCGTCGGTTATTATAGGGACCTGGAGTCCGTGAATAGACTAGTGGGTAAGAGCTTGATATAATAGTTTGGGTTCGTCCTCACCTTTGTGATAAACTGCTCGTATGTTCTTCAAGCGGCTTCAGAGGTATCATGATATTATCGTATTCTGGACTTCAAGTAAAATTCGCTAGTGCTGGTTGTAAATTTTGACTAAGTTACCCCGCACGAAGGTTCCGAATGCTGGCTTGTGATCTGATCGGGTCAACCTTGGTGTCTTTGGGGATCCTCCCGCCTGCGGTGGTTGCGACCCCTAGTGTATCTCCTTTGAGAGTGCATCTCCCGGGGTCCTTATGGGGATCGAGTGAAGAGGTCAAAGTGAACACACACGGCCTCGAGCCAGGCCATCCTTAAACCTTCCTGAAGCTTAAGAAACATGCGGATGGGCGACGATCGATGTACCACAGGGTTGCTCCAGCACAGCACTCCTCTTCGTCCACCGTCTTTTTGAGCGCATCCCGAGCTTTACTGGGAAATTGATATAGCATATTTGTATTAGAATTGTCGCCGTTCACTTTGTGATTTTTGGCATAGAGTGACCCAGTGTGACCCTTAAATAAAACTTAACCTGAAAGAGAGCTTATCCCCCTAAGATCGGCTTAGAGCGGTATCGGATAGCAGGGGTATGGCGTTCCTTAGATAGCTGGCTCTTAGCCCAACCTTTGGATAAGACTCCCGAGCTATTTCAAGGATTTTGTGGTGCAGTGTTGGCTCTTCGTGGGGCACAGCGTGGGTGGGTGTTGTGGAGCATCTCGTAGACCCTAGAGATTGGCACACGTGGAATATCGGTGACGCGGTGGAAACCGAATTGGGTGAAACTGAATATAGCGTCTTTTTTCTTGTAGCCTTTTGGTTATTGGTCTTTCTTGATGTTCCACTCCATTATTGCATGTGCCTGCCGCTGCTAACGGTAGGATCTACGCTGGGTAAGCTGGTGGCGAGGCAGTTTGGTATCGCTGGCTGGTGCAAGTGGTGGTTGGCTTACTATAGTTTATGGAGCTTTTGGTAGCACGGAGGAGGGGTAGTCTATGCAAACTAATCTCGGAGGCTCAGAAGATCAAAGGTAAAGAACGTCTAGTAGCGGCTTTATCGGGCTGTCCCTCTGTTCCCCTCAGATTTCATGTTATGTTGCCCCAAGAACGGTTAGCTCAGCATCCATGAACTTTTGGGGCATGCGCTGTACATCGGTGCTTGCCCTTAGTAAAAGGAATATCCAGGCAGAAAACCAAGCCCACAATACCCAGTTGCATGCAGATGCCGTGCCCGTGCAGCATAAAAACCTATGGCAGATTGCTATACTATAATAATTGCTTAATACACATATTACATGCAAGGGATTCTGGGGGAGATAATAAGGAAAGAAAGCAATAACAAAGCGCTCGTACTACCCAGCACGGCGCTCGAAGGGCACGCTTTTCCGCTCTTTTTGAGACTTGCGTTTTCGCTTCCTCTCTATGACTTTTTCTAGTTGCTTCTCGTTGAGCTTGGAGTATTTCTCCATCAGGAGTAGTTTCTTTTGCTCAGCTGAAATGGTTGTCAGATTTCGGATACCAGTGGCGAGAATAACCCAAGATGAATTAATACCTTTCTTTAAGTAAAATGGCTTCTTGCCCTGCTTTATTAACTCCCGTTCCTTTTTCCTGTGCTCCCTGACAACGTTTTCGGCTTGCTCCTTGTCTTTTTCGGCCTTGCGTTTTGACTCCTGCAGATTCCATATTAGCAACTTCACACCCGCCAGATGATTTCGGCGGCTGTGCGAATACCATTGAGAGAAGTTCTTTCTTTAGTTGCTCTTTTTTCCGCTCATCCTTAGACTTGGAAATCTCTTGTTTTAAAGCCTTCATCTCATCCTCTCGATAGTCATTGAGAAAAGAGTAATTTTTCTTGAAAGCCTTTTCATCGTAGACCCCCTTGACCGCAGTGTCGAACCTAGGGTCCCTGGCAACTTGCATAGAGGGGACTGTCGGAGCAATCGCTTCTCGTCGGCGAGTGACAGCCTTTTTGGAGGAAATTTCTTGAGGCGCATGCTTGGAGGAACGTTTTAGCTCTTCCCGTGTCTTTCGGGGCTTTCGGGGCTTTATTCCTTGCGATTCTTTAAGAACAGCTGATTGAGCTTTTGTGGTGGTGACCCAATCCCCTTTCGAGACTGATTGTGACATTTGCCGCTCTTTTGCGATGGATCTTTGGGCTTTTGCCAATGTGCCGAATGAAATGTGGGATATAGCATCTTGCGCATTGGGCTGAACCGATTAGCGGGTGTACTCCAGGAACTGGGATCTAGAATGCAAGAATATACCCGCTCCTCAGCACTCTCTTCCCCCTCAGTATCCAGATCATCGTCGCCGTCTTTTAGTTCGTTGTCGCTCCGGGTCATATCCTCATCATCGCTGCCAGAAATTTCTGCCTCACTAACCCCCTGAAACCCAAGGGAATCACTTATAACATTCTTTTGATCACATTCGTCGTCGTCATCAACAAGTGGCTTGACTCTTCGAAAATTCATGGTTATGTGGTGAAAACAATGTTTTAAGATTGCACCCACTACGGGTGTGCTGGTGTGCAGATGTGAGCTTCCGAAATTTTATTCATCTTATCAGCCAGATCAACCCTAACCCAGATCTTGTACCAGTGACCCTTTGACTAATCCTTAGGATCCCACATGAACTTTAGGCTGCGACAGGCGCTTCCGGCCAACCCATTCACGTTCTGGCCGGCTTCTGCCTTTATGCACGCACTCAAACCACTCCTACACCCGCTCATTTTGAACCGTATATTCGGTGCTGTTCTTGTTTTGGTACTTCCCACTCCTTTGACTATTAGAGTTATAAGTGTCTAACCTAAGTGTCACTTAGCCGCAGAAGGAAAAGTTAATTACGCTCAGGTGTGGGAACCCCCAAACAAGGTCTATAGGTACAATGTCGGAAAGGGAGGAGATCCCCGGTTTAAGTTTTGAAACTCGCGACTCTAGGAGAGGGAGGGGGCCATTTCCCGCTAAGCTGGATGAACACACTAGTACGCCCAGTGGAAGAACTATGGATCCTTCGTTCCAGACAAGCTACGGAAGCTCTTTGACCCCCACTAGCCAGGACATCTGTGGGCTACAAAAGAGCACTACCAACTCCCTCGCTCATCTGACCCAGGAGACAGGGTCGTCGGGAGCGTCGGGAGCGTCGGGGGGTGAGCTTGCGAAGGGTAAGAAGAAGAAGAAGAAGAAGAATAATAATAATAAGAATAAGAAGAGGAAAGGAAGGGGCCCTCACTCTAGTGGCCAGGGAGCTCAGCTTGTGGAGGGGGAGAGCTCGGGGCCCGCTGGAGGTGTGCCCGCGCCGCATGTTGAAGACTCGAGAGTTCAATCTTCCGAGATTCCATTCTTCAGTAATTGGGCCGCATCTGAGGGGCTCCGCCAGGGGAGTTACGATAGCCACTGGCATGGGAGCACGCCAACGTTGGATTCAGCTAGTAATGCTTTGAGCTGGGCCCGGGGTGGGAACGGCCACCCAAGCCCTGAGGACATGAGATATTCTCAAGGGGGTAGTTTAGATTGGAGGCGGAGCAGTGCCACGTATACGACTGGGTCCTGGGGTCATTATCCAGAGGGCCGCTCGAACTGGGCCCATGGGGTTCAACGGCTTCAATCACCTAGCCAACAGCAGTTCTTCCCGAACCCTCAGTCGGCAGTTTTCAATCCTAGTTCTCCCTGGCAGCAGCAGCAACCGCGAGGGCACCACGACGACCGGAGCCAACATTCTAGGTCGCCATGGGGCCGTCGGCCTCATGATTATGTCCCAAAACTTTCTGGTAATAGTGCTCCGCTCCCAGCGCCAGTTCCCACCAAAGATTATCTCGCCAAGAGTCTCTTGAAACCGCAAGCCCTCCCAAAGGCACCAAAGCAACTGCTAGTACTCGATTTGAATGGTACTCTTGTATATAGGAGGAAGAGTGATATTACCCGCCCGGTTCACCGCCCCGAGCTGGACAACTTCCTGGGCTATATTTTTACGCACTTTTCGGTGATGGTCTGGACGTCAGCTCAGCCCGAGAATGCTCAGCGGATGGTCAACAGAATATTCACTAAAGAGCAGAAGGACAAACTCCTGGCAGTCTGGGCGAGGGACACACTTCAGTTGACCCCAAACCAGTATCGTAGTAAGACGACGGTGTACAAAAGGCTCACGCGGATCTGGGCTGGCGGATTCAAGTTACACTTTCCAAGCCCTGATCAGTCCGGCTCCGGATGGGACCAGACAAACACTATCTTGATTGACGACAGCAGTGTGAAGGCAGCGGGCCAGCCCTACAACCTTATACGGGTCCCAGAGTTTGTGGGAAACATGGGGGGAGAGGAAAGCACAGTTCTATCTGATTGTGTAATATATCTCGACGAATTGAGATTTCAGGATAACGTGTCGGCCTATATCAGGAACTCGCCATTCTATGGCAGGCATTAGGTGTTATAGTGGAGCATGGTTGATGCTGGATAATTCTGGGTTGGTGTTGCTATTACCTTGGGAAACTTGTCTCCTCCTAGGATACTACATGCTGATGAATGCCTTTTTTTTTTCACTAGTAGTAGGACAAATAGTTGTCGGGTTTGTTATGGGGTTTTATTTTCTTCTCTCATAGGGCAGTTTGTGATTAGAGCCTCGGCTCCTTGATATCGGTTATGGAGCGTGGCCATATTCTAGTGGAAGTAGTAATTATATGTTCCTATCTGCCACTTTCAGTATTATTCCCATGTTCTACTAGTCCCTCCACTTTACGAGCACTTCATCTGTTCTGTAACATGGTGTAAGTAGACACACAACTACTGGGGGAGGTGGAAAATTGTACCTAAACCTCTGGGTGCATGTCGACTCCTCCAGCGGCGTAACAAACCCAGTTTCATACGCCAGGAGACCTGCGTGAGCAATCATAATCCCATTATCAATGCAAAACCTCTCATCCGTAGCATAAACACTCCCACCTCTATCCCTAGCCATCAACCCCATCATCTCCTGCAAGCGCTCATTACACCCAACCCCGCCGACAATGAGAACTTGCTCACTACCGACATGCGCCATAGCCCTCTCCGTTATCTCAACAAGCATAGCGAATACCGTCTCTTGCAAGGAGAAACAAAGATCCTCGCGGGTAACAGGCTCACTCTCAGGCGTGAGTAGGGGCTTCGGCTTTCCAGAGAGGAGTTGCGCAGCCATCATATCGACGACTGCTAGTATTCCGGAGAAAGAGCAGTCCATACCTTTGACCGCATAGGGGAGCTCAACAAGGTTCTTGCCTTTTTTAGCCATTTGCTCAATGTTGTAGCCTGGCGCTGGGTCATTGGAGATGTTAAGAGTTCGGGCGAAGCGGTCGAGACAGTTTCCAACAGCTATGTCCAGGGCTTCACCGAATATTCGATACCTATGGTTGGGCTTGGGGGTTAGATTGTGAGGAAAATGCGGGGATGGAGGGGAGCATAAACCTCTGCTCGGCGTAAGCTATCACTTGAGTGTTTCCTCCAGAGACGTATAGCACGACGGGGTTATTGGCGCCTGTTATTTCTCTGCCCATTTCTATATCTGTTGACTTGAGCTAGGTGTCTTAATGGATGCAACACGGGGGGAGCATACGGCCAACGCAATGATTCACACCAACCAATGGCTTCCCCCACAATAGACCTAAAGTCCTGGCAGCAATCGCAACGGATTGTAGTGGTGCACCCATTCCGGGGCCTTTTGTATAGCAGATACAATCTATGTCTTTAACCTTTACTGCGCTCTCTTTTAGCGACCGCTTAACAAGAGTGACGACCCATGATCGGTGATGTTTCGCCGTGTCCTTTGGAAGGAAACCTTCGCCCGGAGGTGAAACAAATGTATGGCGTATATTTGAGAGTATCTCGGCGGGCTTGCCGGGGGTGTGTCGAATTAAGCCGACACCTAGCTTGTTTGCGGACCCCTCAAGTCCTAAGGCAATCATGATGGGGTGTTGTTGAAGGGAGAGGTAAGTGGCAGTGAGGCCTGCAGCTGAGGCTCTTTCTGCCCGCCACCAAACAAAGAGGTAGGCATGGTGGGGCATGGTGGGGCAAGAGCCAACATGGATCATAGTTACCCTCCCCACAGCACGGTTTTAAGACGCACGTTCGGGGAGGAAAAAACGAAAAAAACTACATTCCAGCCAGGGCAACACATCTCGTGCAAAAGAACTTTCGACAAATAATTTCCAATTGGCGAACAAGAAACCAGCGAGAGGATTGGCAAGACTCCCGGATCCATGCTACGAACCACTCTTCAGCGAGTGCAACTTTCGCCTCGCTCTGCCGTTTCTCCTTTCGTTTGCATTTTTTGCCAGAAGAAAGGGCCTAATCTCACGCGAAGACTAACAACTAAGGATGCTGCACAATTGAATTCGGTTGAACCCCCACCAATGGCGGAAACTTCAGCTAGCTCTTCGAAGAAGCCTGAGAGCCTTATGGATATCCTAAGAAAGGATATGCTCGACCACAAGGAAGAGCGGAGCCGGAAAAAAAGTGCAAAAGGGGCAAAAGCGGCAGGAAAAAAAGAATCTAGGGAAGCGAAGGCGACAGAGGAAAAGGAATCTAAGAGGCCAAAGGCCGGTAAGAAAAAGGGAGTTAGTCTCTTCCAAGCAGGGGCTGCAGTTGCTAGGTCTCCAAAGAAAAAGAAGGCTCTTCAGGTTCGTTTGCTCTCCCTCCCCTTCATGTAGACTAGGTTGAAAGGTGCGTAGCTAATTTTGTACAGCGTGCTTGTGGGTTTACAATGCCAAGCCTCCCTATTTCTCTTTCTGGAGAGGGAATAGCAGGGGATAAATCTAAATACCAAGTGTTGGATCCTGAGTCTCGAGAGATTGAACGTATGATTATAACTAGCTTTCTTCTTTTCCCTCCCCCCCTTTTTTTGATCGGGTTTTATTAACTTGAGATAGCAATTGAGAGAGAGGGGCAACCAGAGGTTGCTAGATTATCGCACAACCTCGATAGGGTGCTTTTCAAGTAGGATCCCTCCCCAGGAGACCGAGATTGTGGGTTTTTAGTCTAACTGCTATGTAGTCCTGGTGTTCATTACCTTCAAGATCCCAGATCCCGTGTCTACAACTTCGACCCCTACCTCCAAGAGATCATGCCGGTCACGGAGTTCGATTTTGATGCTGTAGCAGGCTACATTATCTCCTCTGAGGATCACAGACTGTCCTCATTGGCCAAAGAACTGGGTAAAAAGTACGTCGGATCTACGTCTAGCATGACCGCGGTTTTGTCGCACTTTCACTTCCTTTTATCTCAATGGCGGCCTTTGAATTTCCTGGGCCTTTCGAAAACTTTTAGAGCAGAGTTTAAAACGTTTACTCAGATTACTCGAGCCCCGGCTGCGATATTTTTACGATACAAAGGGAATGGAACGTATGCTATCGATCCGGATAAGGAATATGATACAGACAGTATATTGAGCCTTCTTGGCCGGTCAATGGAAAAGTTGCTCACTACAGCGCCGTCGAATTTTGAGTCGAAATATAAGAAGGGTAGTCCTAAGTCAGAAGAACAGTCGCTTATAAAAGGGCCAGAGACATACCACTACTCTACTCTGGGAGATATTCTGATGCGCTCGCAATTGGATGCCTATGACCCTCGGTTACCAGGGACTGGAATGTTTGACTTGAAAACAAGGGCAGTGGTCTCTGTTCGAATGGACATTTCGAATTTCCACATTGGCTCTGGATATCAAATCAAGACACGGGTTGGGACCTGGGAATCCTTTGAACGAGAGTACTATGATATGATGAGAGCGGCATTCTTAAAGTACTCACTCCAAGTGAGGATGGGTCGTATGGACGGCATATTTGTCGCTTTTCACAACACAGAAAAGATTTTCGGATTCCAATACGTCTCCCTGGACGAAATGGATGCAGCGATACACGAGGATTGGTATACTGGAATTGGGGATCAAGAATTCAGGCTTAGTCTACAACTATTCAACAAAGCTCTTGACAATGCCACTAAAAAGTACCCAGAACAAGTATGCTTTCACACCAGATCTACTTCCTCCCCCCCCTTTTCCTTTCTTTCCCTTTTTTCATATATGGCTAACGATCTGTAGTCACTACACCTGCACTTTGAAACCAGAGATACAGCGAGGAATCCCATGATTGTCGTCGCAGAACCAATGGATGAAGAAGAGGTTGAGAGGCGGCAAACAGGGAACAAGCGCGATTTGGCGGACTTCTTGGAAGCCTTGGACAAACAGATGAAGGGTGGGGAGGGAGGTATGCCTTTGTTTAAAGACCTTGGAGGTCAAGGAAAGGAGGGTGAAAAGGGTGTCATATCATCCGACGAGGATGAAGGTGTTCAAAACAATATTCAAAAGGAGGAAGAGGCTGACGACGAAGAGGTCGAGGATCACGACGAGAATGTTCTTCAAGAGCTCGAGGAAAGTGAATCAGAGGAAGATGGCGACGAAAGTGATGAAGATGCCAAAGATATCGGACCCAACCCAGACGTCGAGGGGAGTATCGAAGAAGGTGCCGCCGGAGCTCTCGAAGGCAATCCAGAAGCGGATACGGAAGCCATAGGCCTAGCAGGAGTGGGCAATAAGAAAAAAGTGGAACTGCCCGAAAAACTTCCAGAGATGTATGTGCAGGTTATATATATCAAAAACTACGTGAATGAGAAACCCGTGCCTCGGCCCACGCGTCTAAAGAAGGATGATAAGTGGAAAGTTGCGGTTGCAATCGAAGAGCTCCCGCCCAAGCCCGCATATATGGCCAACCTAGGCATCGTAAAACGAAGAAAGAGGGTTATCGAGCACCGAATGGTCACGGAGGACGATGCAGAAGCCGGGGCATACATTCGGCAGCTGAGGAATATGTCAAGGGCAGGAAGGGATTGGGCCAAGACCCAGGAAGAGATGTTTCCTGGCGAGCCTGTCCTCTATAAGCCGGGACCAGGTTAGATGGTGGGGCAGGGAAAGCTGGAATGATCAGGGGGGAGTCTGTCGTACGAATTTTATCTTCACCTTTTCTATCTTTACGGAAGGGTGGGTAGAGCATGGAGTTTGTAGAGAGGATATTTAATGGGCGAACGTCTCCACTCTTAGTAGGTCTTTATACTTGGGGAGTTTTTGCTTGTTTCCTGCTGTAGATACACATGTATTATACTGTACTGTACTGTATTGTATTGTAGCTGATATCAATTAAAAGCGTCCTGTAATGTGCTTGTATTATTACAGCACAATAGATACGGTGCATATAAAAAGTAGTTGATGCTTCTAGATATCATATTATGCGGGCAAACAACGAAGGCAGCAAACGATAAAGTTCCTCCAGCCATAATACCAAGTACCTTCCCATCCGTCCACCACCTCCATCTGTTGTGTGCTGTGTATATATATCATACCACAACCACTCGGATCTGAGGGTCCTGCCCCCCCCCCCCCCCCAAACATCGCGCATCATCCCCACAAAAACTCGGCGCCTTCGGATCCTCCCTGCACAACATACCACAACTAGACTATCCCCCGCCGGGGGATACCGGTACGATACGATACATAGCACGAAATCCAGCCACGATCCAAGACAAAAGAACAAAACGGGAAAGAAGACGAAAAAGAAAGAAAAATAAAAGATATATATATTAGCGTGGACTTCAGCACGGGAAGGCAGGCAGGCAGGTAAGCCATTTCCTTCCGCCGCCGCCGCCGCATACGAGAGGGTTACCGGCATATATATAGTTCGTAGTGGTGGTGCCTGTACTGCATAAAGCAGTTTAGTAGGACCAAGGGGGGGGGAGTAAAATCATGATTCCCACTAAGATGTTTGTAACCCCCCCCCCTGTATGTACCGGTATGCGAGTGAGGTGTGTCTGTTTGCCTGTCTGTCTGTTTGCCTGTCTGTCTGTCTGTCTGCGCAACTGGCATCATATTAACAAGTTATAAAAGATGATGATTTTGTGGGATAAGGCCTTCTGGTTGGTGTTGGGAGTTTCGTTTTCGTGGCTTGGTATTATACGGTACCGGTATGATACTTGTTGGATGTATGATACACCGGTATTTTATAAAATTAATCATCTGAGGGTGAGACAGGGGTGTTTTTTTTCTTTTTCAGTGGCTGGGAGGGAGGGTTGTGTGACGGTAGTACTGTAGTCCGGATGAAAGTACAGGTATTGATCGTATCATGCTGGATTGATGGATGTTGTTGTTTTTTTGTCTTTCCTCATTTGAACGGTGGAGGGTATCATAACCTTATTGTGTGTAATACTAGGGTACTATGCCGGTAGTGCTAGTAGTCTAATGGGCTAGGTAAAGGAGGAGGAGGAGGAGGAAATCTCACCATATATTGCAACTTTGGAAGGTTTTTGATAATCTGAGTAAAGTACGGTACCGGTAACTGTTGAAAAAAATATATACAAAAAACAGCGTACCCCCTGGTGTCGGATAAATTTCCCGTGCGGTACCAGTACCGGTAGTCGTCGACGGTCCGAATGAGAAGAAAAGAAAAGAAAAGAAAAAAGATATGGCCATAAGGTGAAACTCTGTCTAAAAGGTGAAGATAATTCGAACCAACCAACGGCTGATCAAAAAAAGACGACCGACAAAAAATCCATGACAGGGGCCATCACTAACCGAGACCGGTATACCGGACTAAAACATAACCCAACGTGTATGTCTAAGACGGGAGTATTTTTTTTTCTTCTCCCAACTTCGGTCAGATTGTCAAGGGGTTTTTAAAGTTGCAATGGTGTTGTGATGTTGTCAACCCATTATCACGGGGGGCATCAGAAAAGGGTTAACTTAATAGGAATGGCCCTTTCCCCCCCCAGCGCACAACCTAAAGTAAGATGTGAGGTTCGAATTGACCAATCGGACCCTCCCGCCCCCCCGATACTGCTAAACTGTTTCGGTTCAAGAAAAAGGCGAGCCAGGGAGGGAGGGAGGGGGGGAAGGGAAAAAAAAAAGAGAGAGAGATGGAAAGATGGAAAGGTGGCCGATGCGTGTACCAGTACCTGTATAGAGATCTAGCCCTACTGCCAGTACCATATACATGTACTCGGGTGGACTCCAAATCAAGGGATTGCTTGCCAATGCCATGGCACTGCACCAGCGCCGTATCGTAATCGAGTAGATACGGCACGATCTAAGTGGTAGGGTATATATATAATAGAGCACGGTAACCAAGTTCGGCGCGGACGGGTGGGACACGAACGCTGGCATGGAAAGTACAACCATGTCGGCGAAAGCTCTCATACAGAACTAGTACCCCTCCTGTACAGTACTTTACCTTTAGAACAATACCTCTCATAGACAGAGCAGCGAGAGCCCCTGGATAACTCTTCTTGGACATGCCTCTAGGGGCATTGTGAACCCTTCCCACAATTTGTTCTACTGAATAGTGGAAAGAGAGGGCCAGTGAAGCGCTTCCAAGGGCAGGCAGTACTTGAAAGGGTAAGGGAACTTTGCGGGCGGAGCTGAGCGGTGCAGTAGGGTAGAGTGGATTTGTGCTGTGTGGCACTGTAACACTCTACCGCACCTGGCGCCGGTGCGGTACCGACGGTTTGTCTGTTTCAACACCACCAGTATCTGCTTCCGGCTTGCACTGAGGCCATTTTCGCCGTGTTTTCGGAAGGGATGATGAGTGCCGGTAGGAAGGAAGGAAGAGGCTTCTCGACTTCACTTTACTCAACCGCGGGGTCCTGGTTTTTCACGAAAGATTACTGGCGGGGAAGGAGAACTCCGCGAGGTGGGCGCATATCATACTGATGGTCCGGTTTGTCGAAAACTGGGGTGGTTACATCATTGATCTGCGCTTTTCATCCACCCGTACCGTACATCTATCTGTGTATCGCCCCCCCCGTTCAATTTTCGTTTGGTGTGGGTGTGAGTGGCTACCTGTCGGGGGTGCCATCCTGTGGTTTACCGTATTGAGGTGTTGATGGGGTTGTGATACTGTGCTGGTATCGGCGGTAGTCTACTCGAGTACTCGTACAGTACAAACAGAGGTATGATAGATAGATACTCGTAGATAGATAGATAGATAGACGATGTTGGGTTGGGTTTGGCAGGGCGAGGCGGAAGGTGATGGTCGTGGTGATGGTCGTGGTGTCAGACAGATCTGGGACCTGAGTTTGTGTCCTTGATTTCTGGAGAGTATCCCGCGGTGACATATTGTCATATCATACTGTACGAGTACTAGTAGCATACGGTATCTTATCATACCCCATCACCGTGGGTCGGATGGAAGATTATGCTCGGCAAAATTGGAAATGTGGGGGGATTACACGGTTTTCCGGTGGTGGTTTCCCTGTGAACCTGAGAGTTGTTGCATGCTTGGGATGTGATACTCGAGGACGGTAGTGAGTGTGTGAACAAAGTTCTCGAGTACCGACACTATGATACTGTACCAGTCCATAAGGCAGCAAGTGGGTCCCGTACGTAAGAAGTTAGGCGCAATTCTGGCATGTACGAGTACAAGTACCGGTACTCGAGTAGAAGCACTGTGAACCAGGTGTGGTATTCGAATGTAAAGTTGAAAGTGAAAGAAGTAAACTGATCCGCATCTTTTGTACCAAAACTACTCTGTGGAACAGTTGATTAATACCATTTCTATCGGGCATGTGCTGTCACCAGTGCTGGTTGTCTACTGTCGTTCGCTCATAAATTTGAGTCACTTTTCCATCCTGAAATAATTTCAGATTCCTCGCCAACCCTCCTCACTACCCCATTTCCTATTTCATCCGCATGGTGTCCCCATCATTGGCCCCCCCCCCTCTCCCTCCCAATCCCTTTGTTTTTCGCCTCCAGCTGCGGACCGTCCAGCGCCCAGAGCGCAAGCGTATCGTACCGCTCCACAGGCAATCGAGGGGGATCACTCATGCGTAAGTTAAGTATGCACGATCTGATAGGGCAGGAGAGCACCTTGCCCAAGTCAACTTTATTTTTGCCTATTACATGCAGATTTCAGCTACTTGAGCACCTGCACAGATTAATAGCCTATCTGTTATGGTCACGGAATGCCGATATGTTATGTTACGGTACGTCACATCAACCACCGCTCTGCGCCAGTGGCAGAATAGCTCGGGGGAGAGGAGAATGTACTCGAGTAACTGCGGATGACATTCCGAAGGCAAGGGGAAACAGTGTGGTTTGGCCTTTTATTTATTTGTATTCCGTATTTAATATTAATATTATTACTTTAAGCAGGGATATGGGGGATAAAAGGGAAGGGGAGGAAGCACCAAGTACTCGTACAGTAGTAAGCAGGAAGGGAAGGGAAGGGAAGGGAAGGAAATTGTACCGTAAGATGGATGGCAAATTGGAGGGGGGAAAATACTACCATACTAGGATCGCAAGTACAGTACAAGGAGCTTGTACTGTGCCCGAGTACATAGCTCAGCTCTATGAGTGGTGCCCTCACGACGGAAGCGCCCTTTCCTGGGGCGGCAGAAGTAAAGTTCAGCGAGGGTAAAGATGGGGAAACATCAGAGAGGGAGATGGGATTCTTTTTTCTTGTCCACCATGAAACTTGAAAGTTATGCACGGTAGATGGCCTTAAAAGTGAGATAGGGCGCCATTGCATAAGGTTTTCGAGGTTGTGGGTGTTTGCCCCCGCTCTCTGCTTTCTTTTTCCTCTCTTTAGTCCACCATAATTAAAGTCTGGTGTTTGATTGCCTTAACTGGCCTCGACCGAGGCTCTCTCCGAAATCTCTGGTATCATATCATACCGAGAAAGCTAAGCTTTCGGGAGATATTTGGCCTATCATCAATTTCAGAAACTTGGTCCATTGTAAACTGTCCGGCGTTCAGGCCAGTTCATGAATAACCAAGTTTTACGGTACCCGATAGCCGATCACCATAACAGTATTGATTCAGCGAATAATCATTGCTCTCTGTCGCTTGTACCAGTACTGTACTCGAGTACTCGTCGTACTCGACTAACGACATCTCTAAACTCCAGTTGGTTGACTTTTTTTGGACTATCGTTCCTCACCTTTAATTTATTTTCTTTTTTCCCTTCCCTTTTCTTTTGTGGTGGTTGTGGTGGTGCAGGTTGCAGGCTGTCGGTGGCTGCAGGCATTTGCAAGGATTGACGAAAGCGGCGGGGTATCTCGATAGGCCGAGCACAACTTTACTCGAACAGACCACCACTGACGCAAGCATGTGTGTCTCTCGGTATCAATTCCTCCAGGGCCGTGCTCACTCTTTCAGACACAGCTTTTTTTCCTTTTCCTTTTTCTTCCCTTTCCTTTTTCTTCTTCCCTCTTTTCTTTTTCCACCCTTTGCTGAGCTTGCTTCACTCGATCACTCCTCCTCGTGTTTACATTTTATTTTATTTTTTTACCTATCCATCCCTCTCTGTCCATTGCATTTGGATAGCTGTCTACTGTATCTTGCCCATTGTGCATCTACGCTATCTTGTCTCTCTTCCTCTTCTATCTCTTCCTCTCCCTCCTCTCTTCTCCTGCTACCGTATACTTGTACTTGAGTACTCAAGTACAGCACTGCTTGGCGGCATGAGTACCGCAGATCACTGGTACCGCACTCAAAGCAGGCCCTCCTACCCTCCTACCCTTTGACTTTGTATGTCTCTCTCTCTCTTATCCACTTCACTCCACCTGTTTACCCTATCCAACCTTGTACTTCCATGCAATTCTTGTCCCTAGAGCTGTCCATCCCATTCTGCCACCTGTGTTTGCCTTGCTTACCCTCCTACGTGCTATGGTACCGCTTCTCACTCTCCCACCCACTCACTAGCCATACTCTATTCATCTCCATCCTCGCTCCCTTGTCCCTTCTCCCCAGTCGCTGTAACCCCTCCACCTTCCCTTCCCTCTCTCTCCCCTTTGACCATCCTCAGCTCACCACCCTCCCTTCCCTCTTCCTCTCCCCTCCTCCTCCTCTCCCCTCCTCCTCCTCCTCCTCCTCCTCCTCCTCCTCCTTCCCAATCCTCCTCCCCAACTCTCTCACTCGTGCCCTAATTCCTCTCCCCTTCAGTCTCCTTGCCTTTCCTTCGCCCTCTTCCCAATCCTTCTTGGAAGCGATTGATCTCGGGTCCTAAGACCTTTGACTATATCCCGCCTGGCTGCCTCTTAAAAAAATAATCCTTTCAATTCTATGGGGTTGATCGCCGCAGCCCTCACAATCCACCTCTCAGTGGGTGCCGTCTAGCATTGAATTGTTACCTCTGTATACAATTTTTTGCGCTAGCCTAGATCTCCGTGCCAACCCAATCTGCTGAAAAATAGACACCATTTGCTGCCCCTTGTTACTATTCTTCCAACTTTTTTTCCTTCCTTTCTCTCTCTCTCCCGGATAGCAGGAGGTATCTCTAGTAATTTGTATTTTCTGTTGCCCTTATTTTCCAAAAAAAAAAAAACACCATTTTGTCTTCGTGGTCCCATCTCGGGCAATTGGGATATTCGCTCATCCTCGGGCTCATTTACGGTGAAAGAGACTTTGGGAGTAATAATTTCTAAACCTTTTCTTCTCTGGTTGGTTTTCCTCGGGGGTTGTTATTTTTATCTCGTCAGATCTCAGTTCAGTAAACAATCCGCCGCATCCGCCGCCGTCGTCGTCGTCGTCATCACCTGGCTCTTTGTCAGCTGGGGTCCCAATCAATCATGTCTACTTCTCACGATACAAACTCCGCTCGCCGAAAGAGCTTTGCTTTCTTTTCCCGACCAAATAATTCTCCGGAAACCGACACTGGCACCTGGCCAGTCAAGGAGCTAATTACGAAGCAGAGGCCAAAGTCCGCATTCTTCACAACCGGCGGCACTGGATATGAAGAGGTTGCTACTGTGGTTTGGACAAACATAGGTTCCCGCCCCAGAGTTCTCACGAAAACCCCTGGTTCGCGTCCTAGATCGATGTTTTCACCCTTGAGGGGCAGGGACCCCGGTAGTCCCCAAGCTGAATCGTCCGGAAGTTCTTCGATCGATTCCTCACAGTCAGACAACATGCAGCCCCTGCATCCAAGCAGCAGGATCATCATTCATTCGGGAGAGGTAGTTTCAAGCGGCGGTCTCTTGCGGAGGAAAAAGGAATTTATGGTTTTGACCAGCGATGAATTGTTAAGATACAAGTCGGAGTCAAAGGCTAGCGAGGCTTTCGGATTGAGTGCACGATCACCAACGACTGGGAGGACACCTTCAATTGGTTCTGCTGGAGATTTAGTCAGTGAGCATGCCTTGGTCACTATGATGAATCAGGTGGTTGCGGTTTACCGGTTCGGTTGCGAGGGGGAACTCGCATGCTCCGTCCAAGTTGATCACCTCGACGACGCCAATGGAACACCTTCCTCGACAACTCTACAAGTTGGGTCATCTAGGGAAGCTCAGGAGTGGTTGGATATATTACGCCAAGTATCGCGGACTTGTAGGTCCATCAGGCCACCATTACCATTTTCAGATTCCACTGTCAAACATATCGCACGCCGGCTTGAAGCGGATAGGGACTATTCGCCAGCGCACTTCCAAATATTCAGAATTGTACAGAGATGCGGAAAGGTCCAGGGGAGAGCCGGGTCGAGCGAGGATTTACACAAGATGTACTCGACCATTTGCTACCTCGCCATCGGAACCCACAAGGTTCACTTTGTTCCAGTGCCCAAGTGCCCTTCAAACAACAGTAGGAGCACTACTTCACTCCTTTCTGCTGCAACATCAAGCTCTTACGGAATTCTAAATCTTGTTGGGATTGCAATTTCGGATGTGGACGATTCCTTCACCCTAACCTTCAGGTATACCCCCCTGCGAATGGCTGAACGGAGGTTAGTGCTGACATATAGATAAAAAAGATTCCCTTGTAGATCACCGCAGAGGATTCACTTGGCTTCCACTGAAGCTCCTGAAATAATCCAGTCAATCCGCCAGGCGGCAGAGTACCTACGCCCTAACTGGCTCACCCCCCCATTTTCTGTTGATATACCGGAGGATATGAAGGACGAGTCAATCCCGGAGATCCCTCCGACCCCGGGCGATGACTACAACGGCTTTGACCGCACTCTATCTGCTTACTGTAAGGACCATTATTTCCCACCTTCAGCCGACGTTTGCTAATCCATGTTTCAGGCACAGCTTATGACTTGGATGCTTCGAACATTGTCTATGGAATCCATACCGAAGTAGAGGATTCTCCCCGATTCGTACTTTACCCACCAGCCTACTCTAGACGTCGCCAATATACAGATTTGGAGTTGCTTGCGGTCATGAGATCGCTGAGATGGAACGAGGCGTTTGCCTCCTTATCATTTCACGGTATTAGTTTGGAACCGTTGCATGGGATAGTAGATATGCATGGCACAGAGAACGAACCTAATTGTAGTCGATCGGGACGGCCCATCCACGTCAAGTCAACTGGCAACAAGAGGTGTTCCCTTTTGATTCATGAAATTCGAGCATTAGCCCTATACAGTAGCAAGTTACGAAGGTTGGATGTCTCTGGATGCATAAAACGGAAAGCACGCAGAGAAGACCTTACCGGAACTCCTTCCCCCGAGGGTGGATGTGGTATTGTGGAGGCTGTAATGCCCTTGTGTAGGAGAGGTCTAACAAACTGTGATTGGTTTGATCTGACGGGAATCGAGCTGGTTGAGTCCGATCTTGATTGGCTTGTTGATGCCGCCGCCTCTCGGCTTGCCCATTTCCGCGGTTTCGAACTTGCGCGTTGTGGTTTGACGGAGAGAATGATGACCCTGTTCCTCAATGCGCTAGCTACTCATGAGGACACTTTGGGATCACTGAACCTCTGCGGGAACCCCGGTCGGATACACGCACCTAGTCTAAATAATTCGATGTCCTATTTCCCATATCTCAGGAAATTGAACCTTTCACGGCTCTTACGAACCTCTGGTGAGGACCCACTGCTTACGGCAGAAACACTACTGAGATGGAGGCTGGAAGACTTGGACCTAAGGTAGGATCTGTAGTTTAATTTTCAAATCATGTTGGCTGACTAGAATTAGTGAAACAAAGCTCAACAAGGAGACTATTGATGCTGTGGCTACCTATCTTGCTAGCCCACAGTCCGATTCACTACATCATCTGACCCTTACTCAATGCGGCTTGACATCGAGGGATGTTGCTGTATTCATGCATTCAATGTCACGGGCCCCAGGAAAACCCAGAAATATGCACCTCTACGTCGGGCAGAACCCGCTTTCAAAGCACCACGACGCGCTGCATGAATGCATTCTTTCAGGGACTACCCCAACTCACTTAACAATGAGAATGGTGGACTACCCGAAGGAAGAAATGTTTCGAGAGTTTGTAACGGCAATGACTGCTAACAAGACTATCAGTTTTCTTGATATGTCCAAGGTTTCGTTACCATATGAGGCTGGTCAGGAGACGTGTGCCGCTCTGGGTGCGCTGTTCGCAGAGAATTCCACTTTGAAAGAACTTGATATATCCGGAGAGCAAGCTGTTCTAGAAAGCGCCAGGTATGATTCCTTGACTACCATCGTGCTAGCTCCGCTAATAGACTGCATAGTTTGGGAGCTGGACTTATCGATGCCTTGCGCCGGTTGTCCGAGAACAAGACTCTGGAAATTCTGAGGATTGAGCGTAAGCGCCCCCCCCCCTCATCAACGGCCCTAGACTGTCGCTAATATCTAGTTATAGTACAAACACTCGGCACTCCTGGCGCGATGGAGTTGGCCTCAATGTTAACAAAGAATACCGCACTCAAGGAAATACATTGCGAGATGAATGAGATCCATCTTCAAGGGTTCTCCGCCATGGTTAACGCTATGGAACAGAATAAAACATTATTATATCTCCCCCGCATGGAACGTGACAGAGCCAAGCACGTCAAATGCCTCAAAGACAAGTTGTTTCAGCCTAGCAAATCCGCGGTTAAGTCATCTGCCAAGGGCCACAAGGGGAAGGACGGGAAGAAGGAACATCACCACAAGAAGTTGAGAAGGACGAGCAAAGGGGAGAAGAAGGTTGCCTTTGCAGATGATGTATTGGGGGCCACCGGGGTGGAGCAAAACCTAATGCTCCTTGAAGAGAAGTGGGAGAGTGAAGCGCAGAGACTTCTCAAGTTTCTGGCTAGGAATGCGCAGCTACAGAATGACTGGCGCCCGGGAAGTTTGTTCAGCGATTTGCTTTTGTTTTGACTCTTTTACACCCTTTCTTTCCCTATCATTGGTCCTTTTTACCTTCCTTCCTCACTACTCCTTTTCGGTTCTACCGCACCCGTGAGTAAACAAAAATCCCTTGCTACTAAAAACACATTTTCACCTCTCCATTCCCTGTTTTATATTTCATCAGCATTTTTACGATTTTCATAGTTCGCATTTCATTGGGTTCGGTATTTTCTTCCCATTTGCTGTATCTCTTTTCCTTTCCTTTTCTGGGTCGGGTGCATAAGGGATGGAGTTCTTGTTCATTGCTTCCAGTTTTTTCCTCCTTCCTTTTCTTTCTTACCCCCTCCTTCGTGCCCATTTCCTTATATCTTCCCACACCGGCACGCCACCTAAGCCCAGTTACAGCCAAGTGGAAAGAAAGAACATCAAAAAGAAAAAGAAAAGGCAACATTAGCCTTCATCGGACGTGGTGCTCCCGTACTGTACCAGTGGTCGGCCATCCTTGACCACAGTTTGTATATACCATAATGCCTTCGGGATCCAAAGAAAATGTACATAAACGTACGTACTCGTTTACATCATCTCCTTCTGCCTCATTTTCGCAAACGGCAAAAGCCCACAATTTGCACGTGCAAGCCCATTCCCGAACCCTTGACGCCTCAAATACTCGAGTAGACAAGAGAAGAAAAAGGAAAGGCAAGCCCCGAATCCACAAGTGGTACGATAATTAGCCACGGCAAGCAACCAGGCAGGCACAAACACCCCTGCATCTGCAAGCCGCGATCGACACATGCTCGTGAGTTTGCTCGTGTCATAAGCTGGCTCTGTGGCCCTGACCCTTAACCTGTTCAAGTACCGTACCGGTACCGTAGTTTGAGAGTGACGTGATGCTCATATGATGTACGGTACTCGAGTAGATACGGAACGATCAAGGAGGTGATACCCAGCAAATGCCTGAGATGTGGTCTTGGCACAGTACCGTTGTTCGAGTGCCCGTACGGTACAGTACCGCATCGTATTCCAACATGAGGCCACAATAAACAACCTCCCGAACGCCTATTCTGGACACATACTAGTCTATTGATCCCCCGAAAAGAGAGTTCTGGCGGCTCACGATGTTCCTTGAGTACGATAGTACCGATACTGAGAGGCCTACGAGTACCGTACTATTAGGACCTGCTAGCCCCTTTTTTCCTCTCGTCAAGTCAGTAACGGTAACGGTGCTATCCCTTCCATTTTCCAGGATTAATATCTTGGCAAGATATATCAGTTATGATAACAGCATTTGCCAAGGAAGCTATCATACTCGGGGGTGTCCATAAAAATCGGAAAGATTGGAATCCCTGTACCAACACGGTTCCAACAAGAAAGCAACAAAACATGGAAATTTCTGGCAGGGGTTAGGAGCCCAGAAACCCAGAGCTGGTAGAACAAGTGAAAATAACCAAGTGCAAAAAGGCCATGGGAAGAGTAGAGCGAAACAGATGACCGAAACAAATGACTGACGAGTGAGAAGTCGTGGGCAGGTGGCAGAATTGTCAGGAGAGATGAGGTCAATGAAAAGTAAATAGGAAAAGTTCTCAGCTTCAGTGAGGTGGGAAAACTAGAATAAAGGACGTGATATCTCAGCCATGAAAATACCAGAAGCACATCACCTGTATTTCAGACTAAAGATTTTGTTGCTACTACTGCGAGTTTTTTTTACCTTTCTTTGAATACCAAATTATCTCTCCCAGGGAACAATCATGTCGACTTCCACCGACTCCGAATCTGAGACTACCCCTGAAGACTCCCTGAGTCCAGCCTCTCAAGCTGCCGAATCTCAGACACCTGAAGGTTCCGATCATACCCAAGCAATGAACTTTGATAGTGATATTGAATGGCTTGAAGGGACCCAAAACGCAAACCCAAATTCCGAAGAAAACCAGCAGTCATCCCAACTAGCCGATCCAATTACAGGTAGCACTGTTGAGGTATCAGAGGACTCTCAGGGTGTTGCCGCAAATCTACCATATCCGATAACCAATGAAACGATTAAAGCACTTCGGTATTATGCTGAATGGAGCTACCCACATCTGCAGGCTGTGTTTGGAATTCCACTAGGATCGTTGCATCACATGATTAATTGACCAATACCCTCCCAAAATGCCTCCGGCCTGAGGGGCTGTTAGGCATACCGGAAGGCTTAGCCTTCCATTAGTGAATAAAGACCTATAGTTACCCTACCTTAGGATTCTGAGTTCAAAAGGACAAGCCAACACCACCCTCCCGCACCAGCGTTGGGACGGCGCTACATCGGCAGACGACATTGTAGTTGCGTCCCCTCACCAAAGACATGGTCATTGGAGCCCTCCTCGTAACCCCTATACGTCGCGGCCGTCGGTCCGACCGGATCCCGTTCGCAGGATATATGAGGAAAGACCTTTGGCGAGCTTATGCAAGTGGTTCGAGCCAAATCGGTCAACGTCGCATAATGTTACTGAGTACTAAAGACAAGAGTCGCGAAGGTGGTCACTAAGTAACGGGACGTTTTTACGGACAATGGTTAGGCAACACATTCTATACTCCACGCTCTCGCGATGACAGTCGCAGAAGTGAATTGTATTGTCGGATGAGGTAGTCTGAGCAATCAGGCATACCCACACTCACACACGTCAATAGTATCTTACGGATACTGACGGAACCATACGATAACGATATGATAATGGAGGGATAATGGCTATTGGAGAGATTATCGTGACAAGTCTATCTTATGCCTCGCAGATGTCGGTTGCAGAATATGTCTGCAATGCTGAGAGGTTCGATAACAAAGCTGGCCCCTTTGTTGGTTCGATCATGGAAACCATTCTGCGTATGCAAATGGTAAGCAAGATTCCATGCCGACGAAGATGGATCGTAACCAATGGACTGATGTGTGGGAGCACTGTCAGGTAATTTCATGGTGTTGCGATTCGGAACTCGAAGTGAGATAACAGAATTGTCAGGGTCAATTGGTGTTCGCACTTTTAGAACAAAGCTGGAGTTTGTTAGCAGGTACTTAGTTAGTAGGAGAACTAGATGTAGCCCGCGACCACCCAGACGCGGCATATAAATATCGAGGTGCCTCCCGAGCTATTGTCACAAATCGTGACTAAGCAAGGCAGATTTCACATGACTAATAGTTATTAGTCGTAAGGTATGTTTATGTTTCACGCTATGCAGTCAGTTGACTCATAGTTCTCACATGACTCGCACTTGCGTGT
>Ga0307509_10002134_pt1 | contig 32544 bp, 31 predicted proteins | sample 10_EM_MG_FD_202245 | JGI IMG/M metagenome (GOLD analysis project Ga0307509, IMG submission 202245) | Populus trichocarpa ectomycorrhiza microbial communities from riparian zone in the Pacific Northwest, United States - 10_EM | ecosystem: Host-associated > Plants > Roots > Unclassified | place...
TGCGGGAAGAGGCCTATATAAAGGATCGCGACGAGCCGTAGATATAGGATCTTCACGCAACCATCTAAGTAATACACCACTCAGATACTGGGGCACGGGCCAAGCCCATTGACAGTGACCTTCCATAGGTGCAATATGTTCGAGATACCTAATGCCCTTATCTCTATACTACCTCGCTTGTATGCGAGAACTCTATTCCTACACGATAGGACTTCCTACGATCACTATATCTACTACGAACCCACGATGTTAGTCTATAACGATAGACGAAGCAAACTACGAAGGCTATGTCGATAGCCTATGATAGTAAGATAGTCGTTTCCCGTTACGAACACCTTCATGGGAGGCTGGTTTGTTACACTGTTAGACATACCAGAAGGCTCAGCCTTCCATTAGTGAATAAAGACCTATAGTTACCCTACCTTAGGATTCTGAGTTCAAAAGGACAAGCCAACACCCCTCTTCCACACCAGCATTGGGACAGCACTACAACTGCACACAAGGCCGTAGTTGCGTCTCCTCACCAAAGACATGGTCCTTGGAGGCTCCCTCATAACCCCATATACGTCATGGCTGGCCGTCCAACCGGATCCCATTCGCAGGATATATGAGGGAAGACCCTTGGTGAGCTTATGCAGGTAGTTCAAGCCAAATGGGTCGATGTTGCATAACATTACTGAGCACTAAAGACGGGAGTCGCGAAAGTGGTCGTTAAGTAACAGGACGCTTTTATGGACAATGGTTAAGCAATATCATTCTATACTCCATGCTCCCACGATGAAAGTCACAGGAGTGAATAGTGTTGTTGGATGAGGTAGTTTGAGAAATCAATCATACTAGTACTCACATACTCACATACGTCCCTAGTATTCTTCAGATACTGATCGAACCATTCGATAACGATATGACTATGGCGAGATAATGGCTATTGGTGCAATTATTGGGACAAGTCTATCTTATGTCTTGCTGCTGTCCTGTACAGGACACACCTGCAATGCTGAGAGGTTCGATAACAAAGCTGCCCCCTTTGTTGGTTCGATCATGGAGACTATTTTGCTTATACAATAGTAAGCAAAACTCCATGCCAACGAAGATAAATCATAACCAATGGACTGACATGTGGGAGCACGGTCAGGAAAGCTCATGGTATTGTGATTCAGAAGTCAAGTGAGGTAACCGAATTGTCAGGATCAAATGGTGTTCTCACTTTCAGAAGAAGCTGGTATTTGTTAGCAGATACTTAGTTGGTATGGGAACTAGATATAGCCCACAACCAGCCAGACGCAGCATATAAATATCGAGGTGCCTCCCGAGCTATTTGATTATCATCAAGCAACAGAGAAGAGATCTTTTCAATATAAAAGGTTTACGCTAGAAAATCTTTTATCACTCTACCTACCTCTATTTTAGTCATTGAGCCTTCCTAGATAATCTCCGTCTAAGATAAAGATAAAGATTATTGGCCTAAGTTATCTCGCAAGCCTTTGAGATAGGCTCCCGCCCAATACATGTACACATATCAATCATACATTGGAACAGCCAGTAGGACAAACCAAAATCGATAGCCCTCAAGCTATAATACAATCACACGGCCATCCCACCCTAACCCTTCCCCATGACAAAGGTGAATTTGACGGGTTAGAGGATTCACCAACATCCCAAGCAAACCCTACCAGATCCCCACCCTGTCTCGAGTGCAGCAAGACATATATATTATATTGCAAATTTAATACCAGATGCCGATAACTTATCAGTGATCCAGCCCAGTTAGAGTTGCTGTCCTGGGCGCCTCCGTAGTTGCACTCCCAGGAACCTGCCCTTCACCGACAACACCCCGACCTAGAGACGGCACCACTACAATTAACTGACCATTAAGCATCATCCGATGGAGATAGCCTAACATCACAGATATTATATTGGTTGCTAATAGCAGTGACAAAAGAGAAAACAGTCCACTTGGGATTTAGCCATCATTTAAAAACTCATCAGGAAAGCCGCTTTCTTGTCAGCCTTTTCTCTTGTGACTAGTGTATGTCTAGTCCCATTTTATATTGGCTTCGGGCAATCTTAACAAACTCCAACATGGTTAAAAGGTGTTAGGGAAGACAATTGATATCATGAGAAAATAATTCAGAGTCCAAGGGTCCTAAATATCTAAACAGCAGAACCTCACCCTGGGAGAGGCCAAACCTTCAGGCTTGTGTTTTCAAATACCTCGGCTGATAATACATGTCTAGAGCAGGCAACCGATGCATGAGTAAAATCCGCAAACCCCTAACCCTTTCTACTAAGTGGACTCTGTCCCCTCAGTTATCAGTTCAGTGTCTCCAAAGTCATTTTTTGTGCTACTAAGTTGGTATTTGGTCGTTGTAGCCTGACGGCATCTAATCTCATCCAAGGTAAACCAAGTGCCCGATACACGCCGGAAGGTTATACCACCTAATTCTTTATAGGGTATTTCCAGTGCCCAACCATAGTTATCACCTAAAGAACCGCTTTCCCGTAGTCTAGGAAGAATGTAGCATGAGAGAGAGATCATAAGCTTGGTGATACAAGCAGTGAAGTCCTCAAACCACACAAATCAAGAAGGTTTGATCAGTCAGTAACACCCCCCAGATAAACTTATTTCATGGGGGAACCGAGTCCCCTAGGACACCAAGTGCTCAGAAATATAGTCTAATATCATACATCACACTAGACTGGATTTCCCCCATCCCATAAGATACACTTCATTATAACCTGTTCAGTTTCAATTTTAACCAGAAGGGAGAAAATCGGCAACCCCTCCTGCATTTGATAACAGGATCCTGCAAATCATCTATTCCAATCACACCCGTAAATTTGGTATTAGGCATAAGAGTTGGCAAAAAGCTCATCCGCAACGCGGACCCTCCACCAACACACCATAATAAAATTTATTACATAACGGAATGCAAGGCCTTCTTGAGATCCTACAGAAGATCCGGTCGTTATCCGAATGAATAATAGAAAGCCCTCTTCACTGCAAAATAATGTGAATGGGCCCATAAATTCACCAAACAAAAACGACTTCTTTTCCTCAGTTCTTTTATCTCTTAGGGGGGCCCAGGGGCTTCCTACAAGTATCCTAACCCCAGATGCACAGCTACCTTGCTACAATTTCTTTTAGAATAAACCAATTCGGGAAGTTCTGTTTGCGCCTTGATTCTTCAAGTGGGTTGGATTGTAGCCTTTTTTATGTATATATCCAATTGTGATCGAGTGAGGATTCGTGATTTGGCATGGTCTGTTTGCAGGTGTCAGGAACTTTGATGGCAGAAATTGGGGTTTTCATAAGTGGTCGCTTGTGCGGGTTCGTAGACAGGATTTACTTCAGGGGCCTGGGGTTCATTAGACGGAATGGGAGGCAGTAATTGGGGAACTAAAAAGTCAATCCATAGATGCGCTCCTGGAGGGGAGTAGAGTACTGCCCCGTCTCAAGATATTGTAGAAATGAATATTCCCAGTTGACTATAGGTTTTTTGTTTCACAACAAGAAGTAATTTCTTCAAAACTCGGCAAATTGTCTCGAATCTCAGTCCAAGTGGGAGACTAACACTGGGCTAAAAGTAATTATTGACAAGCGATGACATGAAAAGAAAAGCCCCCTCCTCCATGCTATACAAAAAAAAGAAAGCCCACAAGCTACTGTTTAACTGGATAGCAGAATTGGTTGAACTGAGAACGGGAAAGGAAAAATTATCATAAAGTCACGGAGAAGACACTTTCTTCCCCCACCTTTCCTCAAACCAATGCTTCACGGTCTCATTTTTTGCTTCCAACATAACCCATTGATCCCCCAAGCTTTCCATCTTGGAAATAACTACACATCGCACCACCTCATTGAGATCCTTCCTTGCCAACTTCATCCCGTCGGAAAGCCACCGGCAAATGCGCCTAATCTCACGGTTATTATCCTGAATAATACGAGATACTCGCCTTACATCATCTTGCCGAAGCGTCTCCCAATTGGCAAAACTTTCCGGGCTGGCGGGGTAGGATGCCAGGATCCACTCCGCCTCAGGCAGCATCTTGAGTGAGTCGGGATGGAATACCACCTGGAGGCGTTGGAGGAGGTTGTGGAGGTCAAGCACTTTGCAGAGCCATTTGTGCTTCTTGTGCACCAACTGCGGAGCGTTCTCCAGACCACCAGCGGTAATTTCCGGGGGTAGAGAGGCTAGGTACTTGCCTGGTGTGGGGATTCTGGAGACTTTATCGAGGAGGGCAGTTATGTTGGCGTACACTCGTGCTCTCGAGGGAGTGGTTTTTTTTCTGGGAGCAATGAATCCTTCCGGAAAGATATCACCAGTAGGGCTGTGGTTTTCGATGGTTGGAGGAGGGAGATTGTGCTTCATGGTGAAAAGCTTGTTGGATGGATGGCTTTCAATCAGTGGGTCGGTGGGAGAGGATTTTTCTAGGGGAGGAAGGAAGAAAGGAAGGAAGTGTCGAGGAAATATATACAACCACCACCAAGTCTGCAACACAATAGGGTTTGAGGATAGAGATCAAAGGGTGGCCCATTCTGAGCAAGCCTCGCACTAGGCACACCCGGTGAAAATTCTCCAACCCAACCCAAAACCCTTCGCAAATAAAGCCCTCCTCATCCAACCCCTGTTCACCACATAAAACTCAGGGTTTCCAACCGAAGGAATAGCAGTAGCCAGAATCCATCCGAGGGGTGCAGAAAATTCAAGTCCCCACTTAACAATCTTACAAAGAAAAGCAAAAGTTTCCCAAGTACTATGTATATTTAACGGCAGCCATATCAATCTGATCGAGAAACAACAAAACTAGTCAACAATCCCCATCATGCCATATCACTCATGGAATAAACCAACCACAAAACCCACATTCCAGCTAACCTCCAGCTATCACCAGCCCTACTAAGCCAGCAGACACTTCAAGGAAATTCATCTATCCACAGAAACCAGCTCCTAATAGCCAAGATCCATGGAGCATTCCCGGGAGTCGGTGTATGAGAACCTTCGACTCTTGCAAAACTTTAGGAAGGACACAAAAATAGCTCCCTCGCTAGTCACAGAATCCTCGTACCCAGTGCAAAGTCTAGATTCTTGTCTATGTCTTCAAAAGAATATCGTACTTGAATCTCTTAGAATTGAGACACAAACTTCTATCTGTCCTATAATCTTATTTTTTTATTTTAAAAAAGGCACATTACACTGGACAAACCCTGCGCATGGCCTTTTCACACCAACAATGTCCAAAATCTTCACTCTTTTAACTATTTTGTAGCTCACCGGAAACAAGGCCTCCCTTCCCCAAGTCATTCTATGGCATGGTGTCTCACTATAAATTTGAAGCATACCTACTCCAGGGCAAAATAGGTTATGGTACACTCCTCAATCAGGCGCGGCATCTGATACTCCCCACCAAAAATACCCTAATGACCAACCTCAACCAATTCTACGACGGAAATCACGCCAATAGGGACACAAGGGAGTGTTGAGAAGAAATGGTCGGAAGGGAACATAAGGCAACCAGATTTGGAGCTCGGGAAGTATGGAGCTATTGTGAATAGTTATAGATATTGTTGTGTGGTTGAGAGGGTGTTCGGCCGAGGTCTCTTGCTAATTGCTACCTGGGTGCCGGGCCATTGTATTTATACCCACAAGAGGCATCCATACACAGGGGCAACGATCTGAGTCCCACTATTGCCTGCCAGACATACTTTCATCACATTAAACCCATTTTTCCAGCATTCTGCCTGTTGTCTAAATGAGTGATTCCGGGTAACCACGAAGAATCCATAACTTACACCACCCCAGACTCTCCCGCTAGCCTTGAGCTGCTTGAGTCCGTCCCACCCCCAAATTCTGCAAGATCAGTCTCAGCGTTATACTCACCCTATGTCAGACACTACCCAAACTGCACCGGCAGAACCACAACCTCGCCCTCCACTTCTTGCAACTCTCAGCTTATACGATCCCTTTGGGTAAACCCAAAAGAAAGGTATAATTGAGCAAATTGGGAATCGAATCCGGATCACCAATAACATATCCCCCACCCCACCCCTTCATGTAGATATTCCTGGTCGAATGCGGGATTAGATGTTGCTTAACCCATTTATTCTCAGTAATCTCTGTTTCGGTGTAAAAATATGGCCGGAGGATGGCCATTTTTCAGGTCAGGGTCTAGAAAGGATATGAGCTTTGGTGAGATAGCCCTTCCAGGCTGCAAATCATAGTCAGTATTTTTTTTCTCTTGAGCCGTGTATTCCTCAGTTGCTCAGAGGGAAGAGGGGGCAAGTTGGCTGCTCAGACCAATAGTGTCGCCGAGATATTTGGTGATCCTCGACATTTATGTTTGTATACTTGACACAATTACTATCGTTTTGCTCACATTTCCGCCATTCCATTAAACCAAGCCAAATGGAAAGAGGGAAGAGAAGGGAAAAATCGATGAGGATGTTCGAGTGATATAGCATGACACCTATCTACCTTATCCTTCTAGCAACTTATCCTAAGATCTAAAGCATATATCCTTTCCCAGCCCTACCTGAATGTAGTATCACTCTCAGATAGCCTCCAGGTATCGATTAAACGGTTGCACCGTTATCGCTGTCGCAGACACTGAGGATCCTCTTGATACTCCCCTTCGGATAAGTACAGCACACACATCTCAACTTTTACCAAACGCCTATGATAACCAGAATAGAAGAAGTTCACCAAAACGAACCCACAAGAAATAATTCCATACCTAGAGCAAAACCATGTTCCGGTATGTGCTCCTGGCAGGTAAGCCGTAGCTAGCTAATGAGAGAATACTAGGAGGATCAGAACCTGTCGCGATTCAAACCCCAGGACCCAACACCACCGATTAACCCATTCTCCGGAACCGCGGCAAATCAGCCTAGGAATACCCTCTTACAAGCAGTACACATTGCTTGCAGAGAATCAATTAACCGCCTATAAGCCTTTCACTCTTAGCCCGAATTCTATATGCTAGCTAGCCACGATAGCAGCCTAATCTTACCAGCCCCAGACCTGCCACGCGCCACGCCGAGGCAATGCAACCAACATCCCCGTACAATACCGTATCTCCCAACTGCGTTCCGAGCCTTTGACATTACCCCAGCCCGAGTCCCCGCAGTGTAGTTCGCTGTTAGGCGGGAGCCTATCTCAAAGTCTTGCGAGATAACTCAGGCCGATAATCTTTATCGTAGACGGAGATTGTCTAGGAAGGCTCAATGTTTCAAAGTAGAGGTAGGTAAAGTGATAAAAGATTTTTCTAGCGTAAAAACTTATATTGATAAGATCTCTTCTCCGTTGCTTGATAATGTTCAAATAGCTCGGGAGGCACCTCGATATTTATATGCCGTGTCTGGGTGGTCGCGGGCTACATCTAGTTCTCATACTATCTAAGTACCTGCTAACAAACTCCAGCTTTGTTCTAAAATTGCGAACACCATTTGACCCTGACAATTCTGTTTTCTCACTTCGACTTCCGAATCGCAACACCATGAATTTACCTGACGGTGCTCCCACACATCAGTCCATTGGTTACGATCCATCTTCGTCGGCTTGGAGTCTTGCTTACCATTTGCATACGCAGAATGGTCTCCATGATCGAACCAACAAAGGGGCCAGCTTTGTTATCGAACCTCTCAGGATTGCAGACATATTCTGCAACCGACATCTGCGAGGCATAAGATAGACTTGTCACGATAATCGCTCCAATAGCCATTATCCCTTCATAGTCATATCGTTATCGTATGGTTCCGTCAGTATCCGTAAGATACTATTGACGTGCGTGAGTGTGGGTATGCCTGATTGCTCCGACTACCTCATCCAACAACACCATTCACTTCTGCAACTTTCATCGCGGGAGCGTGGAGTATAGAATGTGTTGCTTAACCATTATCCGTAAAAACGTCCCGTTACTTAGTGACCACGTTCGCGACTCTCGTCTTTAGTGTTCAGTAACTTTATGCGACGTTGACCGATTTGGCTCGAACTACTTGCATAAGCTCGCCAAAGGTCTTCCCTCATATATCCTGCGAACGGGATCCGGTCGGACGGACGGCCGCGACGTATACGGGGTTACGAGGAGGGCTCCAATGACCATGTCTTTGGTGAGGGGACGCAACTACGGCGGCGTCTGCCGATGTAGCGCCGTCCCAACGCTGGTGCGGGAGGGGGGTGTTGGCTTGTCCTTTTTGAACTCAGAATCCTAAGGTAGGGTAACTATAGGTCTTTATTCACTAAAGGAAGGCTAAGCCTTCCGGTATGCCTAACATTCGCGAGCGTAGCGAAATCAACGAAGCTTGTCCACTAAACCTAACTTATGATAAGGCTTTTTTTATCCACCTTACTATATCATACATAATGACACCACCACACACCAAAAAAGAAAGAAAAAAAAGAAAATCGTAAATTAGCACCAATTGACCAATTGCCTTAATATATCCGCCTACGCCCAATTCGATGAACAAGCCCCGGCACAGTACAAGTAACTTACAGCATCAGGAAGACAAACGAATGGGAAAGCAAACAATACTCAGCCCGCCCCGCGTGCAAATACCCAACGAAAACGTCGGTATCATTCGTCCAACAACCTTCACCAAATCTCACCAAGAGTTATCATACGATACAACAACAAGTCGTCGTACTCGGGTGTGTCCATAAAAATCGGAAAGATCAATACCCTTGTCATGCAAGGTTGGTGAGCAGAAAGCAGAAAAACTTGGAATACTCCCCTGGAGATCAGCAGTCCAAGAACCTGTAGCATGTTAAAATGAAAAAGGCATGTACTCAAGTATATAGCAGAGAATCAAGTGAAACAATTTTGATAGAATATATCAATCTTTATGATAACAATTTCAGAATCATTCAATCCTGGAACAAACAATATCCTCCTATTTTTTTCTTGCTTGCAATCCACATTTTTACCCCTCAGTTTACTTTAAACTAGTCACCTGTCTCATGTTGGATACAAGTATTAATTCAGTTCAACATACCTAGTTTAAGATGTCTATTCATATGGAATTACATGGATAAGTTTTCCAGATATTTTGATCTCCCGATCGTTTTGGCCCTGATTCAGCACGGCTAGTTTCCGATTTTTATGAACACACCCGAGTACTCGAGTATATACTTGTACCGTACCCTGACCCTACCCGGAGCAAAAAATAAAAAAGAAACTATTTTTATCGATGCGCGGCTAACTTACGAATTCCATACCGTTCTCACATTCGAGCTCATTCCCACAAAAAAAGGTTGCGAAATGTGAGACACTGGGATTCCAGAGTTCTGATTGGAGCGTTTGGCCTCTGGAGCTAATCGATTTTTTTTATTTATTTTTCCGTGTTTCCAATCCCTGCCTTCCCCCCTCCCCCCCGATCTTTTTTTTTCTCCAAGTTTCAGTCGTCAATTTCGTGATACACCAGCCAACCGTCGTTAGCGACAAGAACGGATAAACGGGTGGCTGGCCAATCGGTAAATCACCGAACGGGAAAGGGGAAAAAGGAAAGAATAAGAAGAGGGAGAGGGAGAGACGACAAAATTAACCTGCGGCTCTAGGAGAGGCTAGGACCGCGCTCCTCATGGTACTCGAGTACCGTACTGTGCTATTGATACTTTGTTGAAGCGAGCCCATACGATAGGATTATCGGAGTTGGGCTATGAACGAGATCTTCCGAACAACAATAGGGGGTCTCAGACCGGTGGTTCAGGTCCGGGATGCGTACTGCTGTTCTAGGTGGTTCAGTGTAGTATGGTGTGAAACCTCCCCGGTACAGATTAAAGGTTTAGTACCCGTTTTGTCTATTTGATGATCAAGAACTAAATCTTTACTAGCTAGCTTTAAGGAAACTAGCATAGTAGCGCTTGATAGCTCATGAATATTCCTTCTTTTGTGCAAGTCAACAGTGTACCACCAACCGCCAAACCATCAAACCATCCTGAGTACCACCTCCAGAGCCGGTACTAGTACCGCGGTTCATTTTTCCAGTTCATTGCTCGTGAACTACAAACCACCTCTTTGAACCGTGGTGAATCGGCGGTCTGAGACCCCCTAATGTTGTATCACACCGGCATGTACCGGTACTGGAAGTTGGCAGTGTGAAACACAACTATACCATATATACCATTGAGCCGAGTTGAGACCTCCGGTACCGGTACTTTTTACACTTCCATTACCGTATGATACGAGTAGACTACAACAAAAGCCAATAAGCTCTACTGTAAACCCCTGAACCGCACGAAACCTATCTCACAATTCGATGTTCTGATTCTGGACTTAAGACACACAATTCCATCCCGCCCTCATACGGCACACACATTAGCTATTCCTCAAGAGCCTACCGGAGATTGAAAAGTTTAACTTGGCCCTCCCTTTTAAGCCGCATCCATCCCATATCTAACCGTGGCTAAAGTCCGCTGCCACCAGTTTTGCAAGGCAGCGGCGCGAACATGCTTGCTCTCTCTCACTCGGCTGATTACGAGTACTCGGGGACTATATGGGTGGACCCTAGCAAGTACTATAGGAGACGAAGCGAGGCCAACGTAACAAAAAAAAAAAGAAAAAAACTACACTAGGCGAGTCTGGTGTGGAGGAACTGGGGTTCTATTGTACTTGAGTAGAGAGGGGAGTGATTGAATTACAAGTATAATGGTTGTGCATTGCAAAGTGTTAAAATAGTACGGATACTGAAGATGGAATAGCGTATTGTGAGGGAGGGTGATTAAAGAAGAGGGGGAGGAGTAGGAGACGGGGAAGGCTTTTATTATACTCAGACTTTTTGGTAAACATAAACATCCTATTTCCAGCGGTGAAGGAGAGTAGCCTACAATGCGGGTACTGTGCTTGCAGAGCTGCACTTTTACGAAATAGGAGTTTTGATCTGATTTGCGCCATACCTCTCCTGGTATACGGTGCTTGCAGTGAGTAGAAGTAGTAGCAGTAGTATTTCCACAGCAAAAACAGCAGAGTATAGCACAGGTATTACAAATACGAACCTCTACTGTACCGTTACCGTACGATCATTCCCACGATGCAGTGACTGCACTACCCTTCCCATCAAGTCGCTTTCACCCCAATCGAACATGTTTCCAACCCCCATGAAACACCCTTCCTCCTCCCCTGCCCCTCCTTGCCTCTTCACTCGACTACTCGTACTCGAGTACTGGTACTCCAGGCAACAAATATATTACCCACCCCTTCCCCACTATCCCTTAGCGATGCCCCGTGCATCCGCATGCAAAACTCCCCACAGGCGTGCAGGGTTGCGTGCATATTTTATTTATCCATTCCGAGGAGACAACATCCATCCATCCATGGCATCCATGCACCCATTGACAAAATGTCATTGCACCCCGGGATATTATTATAGTTATTATCATTATTATTATTAACGCCATCTATGATCTCCTGTACTATACGCGCACGCTGTCAAGCTGCAAGCGCACGGTACAAGCTCCGGTACCACAAAGTGGCCAATCCTGTCCTTGGAGTTTGTTGAGAACAAATCTGTCCTAGGTGTGGCGATTGCGAGGGAAAGGCAGAGGAACCACGTGTAGTGCTCTTGAGTCCGCCACAGACGCACAAGTACCGTACGGTTCGATATGGATGGGGGGGGCTGCGGGATAAGATTGTAGACTTTTTCCAATCGTATTATACAGACACTGTGTTGTATGGTACGTGTAATGTACCGCAGAAACTCGCCAAACTCGCCATGCAAGCCTCCAGATTGTCACTCTCTAATTGGCTAGTATAACGGACGTGGCAACATATCTACACTCCGACTGGCCACAATCCTTCGATTCGGGGCTTGGCTGCATAGCGAGTTTGGTGAGTTTTTACGGGTATTCGAGGATAGTGAGTGGACGATAAAGAAATACTTACCGGGGGTCTTGGTCCTATTATACCGTACCAGACGGGAGGAGAAGAAGAAAAAGTGAGCCTCTAGAAACACCCCTCCACCAATTTGAACCAATTAGGTGTTGTGGCTTTTTTGCTTGTGTTGCGTTGCCTTGCCTTATGAACTATCATAATAAATATGCCGCAACCTCGCTTCTCAGGAACTATCACTCGCCCGTGAGTTCATGGTCCCGTACCGTAATGCTAACTCTATCATACGATGCCCCGTACAGTCAGCACACGACCCTCCTATCAGTACACTGCCTCCTATCGCCTCGAGTACTGTATCTGTTGCATCACATCCAACCACCACCACCGCCACGGACCACCATCACCACAGACGAAAGCAGATCCTCTCGCGCATCCCAATACCACCCCCGCCCGACCAAGTTAAACCCCCAACCCGAAGGTCGCACTTCTGTGTTTAAAACAATTCCAAGGCACGACACCCCAAACACAGGCTTCCGTATGACAAGCGCCTAATTCGGTCATTTCACCCCATATCGGGTAGACGCCCTTCGATTTCTTGCCACGAATGTGACGGGGTGGGAGACACTGGGGTCGGCTAGGAGGCTGGGATTGGGTAAAGTGCCGTTTACCAGACTTGCAGATACCACCGCAGCGGAACAGGGAGGGTGGGAAAATATGGAGATGAGGAACAGGAACAGTTATAATAATAATAAGGCAGGATCGGAGAGAATAAAAAATTTATGGTATCTTTAAAAAAAGTAAGTTACAGTAGAATAAATAATAAAAAATGTGTAAACAAGAAGCGAAGGAAAGAATAGAATAGAAAAAACGAGGAAATGGAAGAAAAAAAAGTTGTAGGCAAAAAAAGTCAAAGAAACGAGAGGTTTAGATACAAGGTGATATGAATGGGGGGGCAATAGGGATGGACGGAACGGTAGTTGACGGTTACAGCGTGTTGTTTCTTTTTCTTTTTCTTTCTCCTTCCGTTATGGCGAATATTTGTCAACGCCCAACCTCCCGTATCAATCCCACCTCGCAATGCAATCCATGAACAAAAAAAAAATCCACAGCAAGTACCCACAATTTTAAGTCAAGAGAAGACCCCATGGGGGGTAATAAAAATCCGTGACGCATGAACCTTTCATTTCGTCTTGTGCAGCGTGATTATCGGCAGCTGGCGCAGTTTAGTTGTAGAACCCTATCCGCAATCCTGCATTAGCCCACCAGTCGGAAAGGAAAACAAAAAAAAATAATTCTAATATGCCGTGATTAGCAAGGAAGGGACAAAACAGACAATATTCGGCCGCATAGTCTATAGCGAAATTCCCCCCCCGTCCCTTGCAATTCGCTGGGGCCTTTCCTCCGGCTGTATGTACCCTATATGCCAATTTCGATTCAACAGACTTATCCCCCGCTTTCAGTCTCAGCCAGTCCACCGCTCCGAATTGCTCTCCCGGCGAGCCCTTGCTGGCATAAGACGTCGCCGATATGCTAGCGTCCTTCGTCCCGCTGAAATACCGCTTGATATCCGGCGTGACACGGAAGTCGAATACGGGGGTGCTAAAGTCTGGAGCGAAGAGGTGGTGGCCAACTATGACCTTTTCTTTCGAGAGGCGCTGGAAGACGGCGGTTATGTAGTATTGCACTGAAGACTGGAGTTGTACCAGGACGTCCGGAAGTTCGTGGAGCAGGGAGGGGTAGTTCGCCGCTAGGCAAGAGACATCGTAGAGGATTGCTTCGGCCCCCCGGGATACTGGCGTAGAATTTTCGGTAGCATCGGCGCAGGTATAGTTTTGTGTGCCCCGGCCAAGAACCACATTTGTTAGTTTTAGGCCTGGTTCGGGATCCGCGAGGAGGGTCGTTCCTGTAACAAACGAATTACTACCTCCTTTCTCCCTAGATTGTGTCGAATTGGAGGGGGGAGTATTATAGCAACCATCTGATTTCGGTAAAATCGCCTTGCTAAGGTCGCATCCGGTCAGTTGGAGTCCGGCGAAATCGCGCTTCTCCAGCAGGCCCATCAGGTCCGCTAGTTGTGGATTTGGAGGAATTGCGCTGGCATGGGCGCACATGAGGAGCCCAGAGATTGTTGCTAGGGTGGTGAGCCGCATATCGTGATGTTTTTTTTCGTTTTAGCCCTGTATAAAAAATTAATGGGTATGATAGGATGAACACAAACGTTCGTCTTGGTCCAAAGACGTGAGAAGTGAAACGGTCTATAAGTCAAATAGAAGAGAAATAAATATATAAAATGAAACAAAATGAAACGGGACAGAAAAAAAAAGAAAAAAGTTTTAAATGGAGACAGTGAGGTAGTAGTGAGAGGGAGGAGGAGGGGCGTATATTTAATTGAGCCCGAGTAGAGGGGAGGAGAGAGGATTGAAGGGAAGAGGAGGAGAAGGTATATCGGCCACAGAACAAGAACAAGAACATCCACCAGATGTAGAGCAAAAGAAGAAAAGAAAAGAAAGATTAACAACGAAGGGGACGATCAATTCTTTATAGAACTGAACCCACCCAACTGATTGGTGTATCTCACCAGTCATTCGCAAGAACCGGGAGGGGGGGGAGGGGGTGTGCATGTCTCCCATGCACCCATGGCAGATATTGAATTCCCACCACCAGAACCTCACAGCCATGGCCGTGTGATGTGTGTGTTTGAGTGTCTCTCCCTTCCCCCCCTCCCTCTAAAAAAGCGAAGAGAACACAAGCCGATTCGTACCTGCATCGTCCGTGATTACTTTTGACCCCATCCAAATCCATACTGTACTCGAGCAGCTTCATCACCCAACCCCCCTTCTCCTCGTCCACACCGAAGTCAACATCCTTGTCAACATTGCTCTAAAATTCACAAATAATCAGCCTCTATTCTTGTCTCTCCCGCGCATCCACAAAGCTTGGTATCTCCAACCGCTAAACCGCTTTCAGCCACACGCATGCGCTCATTCAGTCAAAGCCCCTCATCCACCCCCGGTCTCAAGGAGCAGGGGTTTTACCGACCGAGGGACCGCATTGGGGGGAAGGGGGGCGATAAAAAATAAATAAGATTAATTAACCCGCAAGTAGCAAAAATAGGTTTTTTTTTCTTGTACTCGTAAGAAGTTGCTTGGATTGGGCGGGTGCGAGGTTGGCTATATTTAGCTGGGTTTACGTTTTACTGGATTCACACCCCGATATATCCGGATTTGGGGGTATTAGTTGGGATTTCTATTGGCCTGGGTGAACTTTTTTTTACCGGAGAGGGAATAGTACTATGTTGCTCGGTAAGGAATAGTCGGATGGGCTTTTGACGACAAACTTTTTTATCGTGGCATATGGCACCGGTACATGGAAAATGAATGTCGAATCTACGGTATTCGGGAGTTTTTTTTTAATAATAATAAAAAAAAACCCTTTAGGCCGTGTGGTAATTGCTAGATGGGCGAATAGGCGAATTTCACGAGTAAATGCCCAACAGAGCAGGTGAGTACAGTATGATAAACCTGCTTCCCAGGTAAGAAGGTAGGTACAGTATCCCGGCCGGGATAAGAAAGTTACTTTAAGTAACTACCCTCACGGTACCGAATGTCCTGTTGCGGTGATGTCCACGGGCAATTCCTAGTGGTAGAATTGTCCTTGCTTTTTTCTTCTTCTCTTCATGTTTCTTTTATTATGTTGTCACTCTAACACACACATCCCTCCCCATCAAATCACACGAGAGAGTGAGTCCTACATATTCTCCCTTCTGTGCATACATAGTCTACTAAATTCTTTGTCAGAGAGGAATACTCATCAGAGAGAAATACCCACATTCCCCGCAGCCACTTTTTCATTTCCTTCCTCGACGTGTACGTGTGGCCTATGCTATATCGAGCGCCCCAGAACAACTCGGCGTGATATCGGATTAGTGCACCTGCTCGTATTCCACTCTGGCAAACGGTCAGCTGGACTGGGAGATAACGCAGGTGTGGGATTGCTATCACCACATTGGCTTGGCCGTTCGGAGATATCAGTCCAACTTTATTTCATCCCCGCAGAAGAGGGGGAGGATGTGGTGGCCGGGGATCTGGGATTGAGGGAGGATGTTAAGTTTAGCTTGGTTTGATCGTGCTCGAGCATATTAATTGATCGATGGAGGTGAAGGATTGGGCCTGTAAAGTAGCCTTAAAGTGAGTGAGTGAGTGGTGGTCAGAGAAAGGTGTGATCCGCGAGGTAAGGCAAGTCCGTTAATGGATCTATGCATGCATATACACAAGAGATAACCAGTTATTTGAAGTGCAAAGTATGCAGAATTCCGTAAACTGTACTCGGGTAATTACCGGATTACCTTATCTTCATGTGTAAACCTTATACCGTTAGGAGGGAAAAAAATTCCCCGCACCATATGATGCTAAACTAAGTAACAAGGATCACCAAGACCACTTGTGCAGAAGTCTATATTCCTCGTGCGCCCCCACACTGTGGCCTTCACCCTCGAGTCTAAACATCTTCCCTTACGTGTCTGTTCTGCACACTATCACGTCCATGACACAATATTACTATTTTCCCTACCTTACCAAATATCCAGTCATTCACCCACAGCGCGCCACCATCACTAGTCAGTAACGAACCTACCATACAGTATCTCTTACAGGCGCGCAAGGCGTCTACAACTCTCAGAGCTTACAAACCTCTCACTTCTTCCCACTCGCCTCATTTCGCTTCCCCGCTACCTTCTAAGAGCAAAAAAAAAAAAAAACCCCTCACCCCAAATCGGTGTGCTCGATTGCCGTATTCGTAATTGGAAGTTGTGATACCAGTATTCACTAAACATCACTCGAAATATCTTCTGAGCTGGCGGGGCTTGAACACAGTCAGGTTAAGGTCAAGCTTACGGCACCTTCACATCACGGATCTGGACTGGGGCACGGGGGCGGGTGGCTGTGCTGGCCATGGTATAATTTGGGTTTGCTTACTCTTGTGGAGATTTTTTTTCTCCGCTTTGAGGACAAGTTGCGAAGGTGATGATGAGTGCTAAGTTCTTGCTAGATTCTAGGATGCAGAGGTGCTTACTTGTTCGTAGTCATTCTGGGTACTGGCAGAGTATCTGCTTATGACTGTGCTGCCTGCCATTACGATAACATATCGAGATCTCGTCTGGTATTTGTAATAATAATTGTTGCTCTAAGATGATTTGGAACCCTTTAATCAGCTTCTTCTTTATTGTGGGGCGATCAGCCTTGGGAGTAATGATAATGGTCTCGGGGCCTCGAGTGGGCTTTGGGGGACTTGCATTATGGATCTCTCTGACGAGAAAATCTGGGTCTAAGTTTAGTGTAGGCCCTTAGATGTGCGAAGGTAATTGCTATATAAACTTTTACCCCCTATTCGGGTTCGTTTTGCCGGGTACATGTGGGTGCAGGATATCTCTCGATCACTCAGTCAGGATGCGTGGTCCGTATAGAAGCTGCTGATAAAAGGTTAGGGGTTATCCTTGCCACAAACGCCCTCGCCTTGGCTAACTCAGAACCTACTGCACTTTCCTGTCATGGGGTGGTAGAAATATTCCTATACTGGGAAACGGGAAACCACTCTACTAGAAGCCGTTTAAATCACACAGAGGGTAAGGCTCTTCACGATACAGTCACCTTACTCGTGGAGACTAGGGCTTGATTGATAATATGTTTGACAATATCTGAGCACAGATGGGTTGCTAATTATTCCTCCCCCCCGTAATCGACTTATTCCACTGTATCTCCGTGCTGCTGTTCCTTAACGATTGGGTCCTCACCAACATCATACTTAAATTTCCTGCACCGCAAGATCCCTAAAGCCAAGTTAGTTATCAATAGTATGAGCGCACGGGCGCAAGTGCAAAAAAAGAAATCAGCACTTGCTATAGATAACATACCTCTCCCCGTCAACCCCGTGATAAACAAATCCCCCGAAACCTCCTCCCCTCCAACCTCTTCCTCCTCCGTTGCTCCCACCGGCGGGAGCCTATCCCAAAATACAGAAGTAGAACTCGCATTAATCAGCCTGCCCTCCAAGTCCACAAATATCTCCTCAATGATGGGAGTGCTAGTATACTCATCCTTCCCGCCGAAAAAGTCGCTGCCGGTCTGGCTTAGTGCGATCCGGGCAACAGCACTCCCGGAGCTGACACTTTCCGGTTTGTGAATGTGCTTGTAGGCCCGCAGTGGGGTTGCATGACCGGCGATGTACAAGTCCTTCTCGTCAGGGGATAATCTCGGGTTATCTGGCAGAAAGCCGAGCGGTACGGTCTGTACTTCGCGGACTTCACCGGCAGCGTTGGGCCGGTGTTCAAGGATAATTATGTTCCCGCTAAGTAGCTCCGATAGGTAAATTCTTGCCGGGCCTCCGTCGGTGGGTTTTGTCCCGGTAACACCGTTCGCGCCGGCAAGACCTGACTTGACGATTTTCCAGCCAGTTTCGGAGGAGTAGTATGCTAAGTGAGCCCAGGGCCTTCGTGTATAATCTTCTATCGTGCGCATTATGCCTGTCTCATATACGTGTTCAGAGGTCACGTAGAAGATGTCTTTCCCGGCCGGGTCTGGGTAGGCGTAGACGTCATTGGGGTGCTTCCCGATCCCATTGTCTGGGAGCGGGAAGGTAGCTGAGTGGGTAAGGATGTAGTTTTTGGCATCCGGCTTGTGCGTGAACTTTTCGATCGTGTCGCCAGAGACCTTGTGGTTGACGATGTAGAAGGAGAGTGTGCCATCGGCGTTTTCGACGAAATCAAATCCTAAAACAACTTTAGTCAAACCAATCTGCCCCCAGCAGAAAAGAGCAGTGATCAAACCATGCCAAGCTCGCTCATCGCCCCCCTCCGCGAACCCCGGCAACTCCAACTCAACAACCTCGTCAGTCTCCAACCTCCACCTCCAAATCTTATCACCCGCCGGCATCGGCACGGGCCTATTCTCTTTATCGATAGCGCGCAAGTCAGACATTGTACGCCAGCGATTTTCATACTCCGTTAGACACACGGCAAACATATAGGTCGTGCCTTTCTCCTTCTTGTAGATTTGCATGTCTTCGCAACCTAAGAATTTGTCCTGGTGTACTTCTGCGCAGCTGCTCTCCGGCGGGAGCCGCGAACGCGTGCGGGAGAAGCCCATCAAGTGATAGGTGCGGTGGAGGAACGGGATTGCATGGCCCTGGAGGAGGTAGCCTGGGAAAGGTTAGCCTTACGAAGGTGTTGGTATAATTGGGGACCAACCTAGGAAGATGACGATCGCGGGGAGGAGAACGGATTTGATCCCCATAGTTTTTGCTGTTACGATGTTAGAGAGCTCTTGTAAAGAGCTCTTAGCACGAGAGCAGTAAACTTGGTGACTGGTTAGATAGGTTGGTGGTTATCCTTATCAAAAAGAACGCTAGCGTTGTAACTCAAGCAAGACATGTGGCGATGTTGACAAATTTAACCACCCTTCCGGTGAGACATTCTCTTACGCGCTCCCTGCTAGCTGCGGCTATTCCCGTTCCGCAGTAAATACAAAACAAGCACGATTACTAAGCAAAGACATGGTGGCGGGAGTTTCGTTTTGCCAAGGGAGTTAGTTATTCGCGGAGATTTATTGGGTAGGGCTTGGCTGTTGGTCCTTCGAGAATGATGGATGGGAATAGTCCTCCCCTAGGCAATAAATGAGGAAGAACAGACGAAAATAGCAGGCTGGTATCTATCTATCCAGCATTGGCGCTACTAGCTTTACTGCAAAACATCACACGTACTCTTCTGTTGCAAAAACCACGCCTCTGCCATCATGATAACCAACACCACATAAAACAACAGCAAACGACCGCGTTAGGCCATATATTTAGAACTCCGGAGATCCGCCGTGCTCGAATATTCTGAATTACCACGACACGAGAAAGGGCTAAATTACAAAGGATCCATGCGCCTGGCCTCCTGGAATTGTTCCTTGAGAGTCGCGTGCCCGGTTGCTGCCACCTTGTGTACTCGAAAGGTCTTTAATTTTGGGCAAAGGCGAGTGATCGGTTGTGAGAATTGGTGTGAGAAGGGCCGCGGACGCGTGTTGTATCGTATTGGTAGTATGCTAGTAGTGCGATGTAACACTGTTGGCACAATAGTTGGGATGCACTAGCTCAGTTGGTTGCAATGGTAATGAAAGTTGTTGGTATTGGTGGATGTTAGCAGGGGTATATAGATAGGTGTTGGTAAATCGGCATCGAGTAGGAAACGCAAGTTGCTCTAGTTACTCTAGTTATCCTGAATGAAGTGACTGAAAGTGAAAGGTGTTTTGCGTCGCTATAGTAAGAGGTAAATAATTGGTGCATGAAGTGATGTATCTAAGGTTAGCATTACGAGATATCTTTTAGCCAGCGTCAGAGATTAAGCGTGACAAGAATCGGGTCAATTTTTACTTTATCTTGGTGATAAAGACACAAGTGCTAATTCCGGGACTGTTTGTTCCCTCACTTCCTTAGATCCTTGGGCAAGGTAGCTGGGAAATTGGGCTTCCAATGGGTGGTAAATCTCCTCACCAGAGGAGGGATATACCAGCATTTGGGGAAAGAGGTTGCATTTGATTTACCACACTCTTAGTGCACACACCGGTATCCTCCAGGACATTCCCTTCTGCCGGTTGGCCAATTGAGATGCTAAGATAAAAAGAGGCCAGCATTAAACAAAGGTTTTATCATTTCCAAAATCCAGCGGGGGGCGTTAAGGCTGTCTGCTACTAATGGGATACTAAAAAGTCGAGATTCTTAGCAGCCGGTATTTATGATACAACTTGCCATAGTCTATAAGAACCACTAACGGGGGGTGCATCTATGATCATGCCGCATTAAGACTTGGGGCGGGGAGATGGCTGTAGCGGTGTAAACACTACCAGTAGGGATTTTCGTCCCCTCTAGCAAGTATGCCAGCAAAGTTTACATACTAATATCGTTATAGTGATACCTTTTAGGACTTTTCACTGCTAGAGCACTCATCTCTCCAAGCTGGTATTGCGAAAGCGCTCTCTAGTTATATACCGAAACGAATACAACTAGATATAAGGGGTGTATAGTGTGATGGTTTGCTCCCATTGACATCTAATTCCGGATCCGGCCAGGCCGATCGACTTGAAGGGGTACGGGGTTATGTTGCCATTGGCAGGGGTTCGATTCCCCATGCACTCTCTTTTGTTTCTTTTTGATGTAGTGGAAAGAAGTATCAAGGGTTTGGGGTTGAGGTGAGTGAGGTGGATGGGGTTTGGTTGAGTTTCTCCTGGGGTGGATCACTCCTGGGGTGGATCAAGCATCGCCTGCCACGGGCTGGGCCCAACCTTGGACCTGAACTTGATCAGCGCTCGAGTAGCGGTGAAACAGCTCATAAGAGAACCGAGCGAATACGGTAGAACTCTCATGAGTCTTCTGCCATCATCTGTTCGCTGGGTTGGAGTACTGTGCATCTTTGTATGGCTAATAGATTGTAGGAATAACAAAAATCGACTTACTTGACAGTTAGAATGATGGCAAACACTGGAGCTATAAAAGATAGAGAATAGTGAAGACTTCAGAATATCACATTATTTGTTCACCGCCTGAAAAGCCAACCCTGACGGCACTCCCCTGAGATGAGGGCCATACTTCTGAAATCATCACTATATAGATTTGGTCTATATTGTAGGAGGACTTCCTGGACAAGAGGGTTTAATAGTCTTCGAAATTAATTGTGGTGTAGGCAGGAAGTGTATATGTCCGCTCGCTAGAGAATTTCCAGTCCAGAATAAGTACAATCGGAGAGTTTATAAATGTAATGGTAGAACTAGGACTCCCGCCACATCTCCCCCGCAATTAAAGCCACACCCACCGCTCTACAAGGGCACAATAAGGGTGACTCGGGGGCTTTGAGTGTCGCAAGGGTCCTGAAAAGCATGGATGCGTTTGTCATGTTGAAAATATTGCCAATATCTGAGGCTTACTTTGTGGTGAAGTTGGCGGTGAGAGTTTTAACGCAATATATCTTGGATTGTGGGATGGAATTCCAAGATTGTGATATTCAGGTATAATATTATGGTAAACTAAGGAAATAATAATAAAAACCTTTCTCTATATACCCTTATCCAATCATGTGCCCAAGCTCCATATATACCTAAGAAATATCTAAATTATGTGTAGCACATGGTCGTGTAGGTGTGCGCCACAGCTTAACTCCTTGTGCGATCGTAGGATGGAAAATCGCACTTGTATATTTAACAACATGGCCTTGGGTGTGTGAATTTAGGCCGTACCTCAGGGTGTATGCTATGGGTTTTCCTGTACTGGTTACAAATAAATTTAAACCGCATATTTAACAAAAAAATCAAAAAAAAAATCAAAAAAAATCAGGATGTATGAATATACCCTCACCACAACCAATGGTTAGTTGGATGAAACAAATATGGGCGGTCGCCGGTATGGTTATAGAATATCCCTCGCTGAAAATAATGGGCTCGTCGTGGTCTAACTTACAGGTGTCCCCCCCCCCCTATCTAAGTGGAATACAGCATCTCTAAAGTCTAAGATGCAAGAAGCCCAGGCATTTCCTCCCCTCTCCCCCTGCTCAGAAACCTGCTGTTAAGCCTTTGGGTAGACATCTCTAAACTGCTAGATAGCAATCTGACTTTTATTTAAATATAAATAGGAGGCTGGCAGTCTTCTCCTCTCTAATGGAACCTCCTTCCTAACCATCTCTATGATTCGGCTGTTTATTTTGGTAAAGGATATATCCTCCTTCTCTTCCACATGCTCTAGAACTACTTTCCCCCAAGGGCCTATCGTATTGATCACTCAGCGGTGACTTGGCCTATGGAATTTATAGCTCCGAGAAGTTAACCGATCTTGCCCTCTAGTAGGGACACTGTTGCTCGTTCCGCTCGAATCTAAGTACAGACGAGGGGATAAGTTTCTCTTCGACCCCTGTTCGACAGTCTGCTGTACGATACTGTATTGTGCATTGCAAGTCAAAGAATTAACAGAGTCGTAGGAGGGGATCTCGTAGGGTGGCTTTACCGATTGATCGCTGTGATGAATTGGCTATACTGTAAAGGGAATCTGGATAACCTCGGAGCCTGAAAATTAATGATTGGCGACGCTCGAGAGTCTCATGATTATTGGATGGGTTTCGAGAAGGGACTCAACTCGCTAGGGATGATGAGGATGATATAGACTGACTGTTGGATTTGTAAGGTTGACGATTGGGAATTAATCATTTGCCTTGCACATTATTATAGTGTGAGATGGCCACTAGTTCGCTTATCTAAGGGTCTTAGCCGAGCTGTATCTTATTCTGACCTGGCGGAGTAAAAGCGAACTCGCTGGATAGTAAATTTACAGTACCACACTAAACCATCCAACCACCTTCACAGCCATCGACCATCTCAGGATGTCTCGCCCTTTGGGCCATGGCATCGGGATGATGAGATCTGTAGTGAGAATTAAGTTAATGGCTTCCGTATCGTAAAAACTGGAATATTTGTGGATGAGACTGGGGACTTCTGGAATCCTCCCCACCCTGAATTTGGTGGAGAAACATACGATCGTTGGAACACCTAAATACACAACCCCCCCAAATACGCACCCCTCACTGATTGGCTAGCAGCCTTGGATTACTAAGATTCAGCCAATCAGGAGCGCAATCAAGAGTGAATGTGTATTTGAGGGGGTTGTGTATTTGAGTGTTCCATGATTGTAGCGAGAGAGATCTAGTTTCAGCCCTTCAGGTGAGACAAAACAAAAGAAAATACTATTATGACACGAGCTATGCTAGGAGAGGCAACTCCAACGTCCTATGGTAGCGGGATTTCAGTCACTGGTATCGTATTCCTGTTCATACGGTCTCCGCCGGACGTCAAGTATCGCTGAAAAACCAAGGAAGACAAAGTTTTAGGCCCTGGTCATACTGCTGGTGGTGGAGTGGCTACTTGTAACTGGGGTTTGTGAGGTCCCTCTATGCGGGCGCACCCCTTCATTTCCTTATTTTGTTGTCATAGGGCTGAATACGGTAGATTTCCGACCGGAAGAATTAGGGTATCGCTAGAACATTGTTCCTTTCTGCGGATTAGTGCAGTGATTTCTCGGCAAAGGTGTTCCTTTTTGGCACAATTCGGGAGATCACTAGACCTTTCTTGTATCATACTCGAGTACGGGTACTTGGGGGATGATTCTTTGAGAAAGCTATTCTGCTGCTGAGGCACTTGAAAGGTTTGCTGGGCCAAGATGTGGGAATTTCCAATGCGCGATGGATTTTCTTCAATTGCCAATTGTTGGGCCAGACTAAGCGAGAACACAGCCCTCTCGGACTCTCTCTCTCTCTGAATTACGAATCCCCCGGAATTATAACCCCGCTATGATAGGGCTTCATTCAACCCGCGGATTGAAAAAGGCTTATGCAAGTTTTTTCTTCTTCGAATCAAAAGACTTTTGCTTGTGTAGCGCTTATTTACATACAAAACTGACATATCAACTCGAAACCCGGAACCAGGAGGAGGAGGAGCTTTTCTCTCTCTTTCAAGCTCAGCCTCTCAATCAGTGTCTTGAGCTGCTAATGGGAGTTCTGCTTTGGTCGGCCGTGTCGGTATACCGGTGCCGGAGTAGTGTGTTTTTTTGATCCCTGTCGAGCACCACCCAACACTTCTCTGGGTAGGGCCCTCGGCCTGGGGAAGGCCCGGGTAGTGGCGAGCGCCGGAATGTTCAGCGATAGGCAATTCCGTTTCGGTATGGTACTGCACTGTCCAGTGGACGGGCGTAAACTCCCCTCTTTCTCTCTATCCGTCCACCTTGTTCCCGGGGCGCGGTGAATAAAGGATTTTCGTGGGATTGGGGGCTGGGGTGTGAGGGTTATTGATATGATCTCTGTGATGTAGTGTCTTACACTTGTGCACTCGAATGGGTGCCTGAAATGGTCTGATGTTATCGGAAGATGGGTTGGGGAGGGGAAAAGGTGGCTGCCGTCTGCAGAGTCCGTTTTTGCTGGGAACTTTCCGGAGCACGCATTTTGGTTTCTCCGCTTCTCTGACTTACACAGTCCTCATGCGGTACACAACGCAAAAAGAGGGAATGGTGAGAAAGATCAGCCCATAGAACGGCCGGTTTCTCGTCTCTTGCGGCAGTTCGGGCGGGGTCTCGACTACATTGTAACAGAGGTGGCATGTTTTCCTAGGGTAAAGCCATTTTCTGCTGAATTCTAACGGCCCTGCAAGCCACGGCCGAGCCGTGCAGCTTTCACTCTGGCCGACACTTTTTCCTCCCCCCTCTCTCCTTGCCCCGCTCCGCTCCGCTGTGTTGTTGTTGTTGTTGTTGTTGGCTGAACTAGAATATGCCTCGTTTTTTTTGTTCCCTGACTTTTTCGTCATATGAGTTCCCGCGATGAGTCTGTGTGATACTATGCGGAATCTGCTTTCCGGCTCACTGAGGGCGTGTGCTCGTAATATCGTGGCATTGGCGAACAGGACTGCTGCTGCATAAACACAAAAATTTTGAGGCTCTGGAAAAATGTTTTGGCTGTATGATATGCAAACCTCACGGAATCGAGAGCATAGTAGGGTAAAGCGCGTGGGGCTTCAGATCGCAGTATAAATGTATAGCCGAACCGTCCATGGTTGATCCAAACAATTCAACATTTTTTCCTCAACCTTCAACCCTTCAAACCTATTTGCTGCTCTTACCATTCCACAGCATTGATAATGCCTCATTTCTACCATTTCAATTTCCACAGCTCCATTGGGCACCACGGACCCAAGCGGGCTCCGAAACAACATCCCGAAGAGAAACCCCCGAAAGTGACCATTCCAGCAATTCCGGAGACGCCTTCAGAGATCCTAGCGCAGCAGACCACAAAGAACGTACTCCGCCGCGTCGATCTGCGACTCGTACCCATCCTTTCGCTCCTCTATCTGTTATGCTTCGTGTGTCGACAGAACATCGGAAACGCCAAGACCTTTCATATGACGTACGACCTCCATTTGACGACACAGCAATATCAAGTCGCATTGACGGCCTTCTTCCTCTCGTATTCCACCTTCGATATTCCATGCAATATCATGCTCAAGAAACTTCGGCCGTCCGTGTGGTTGCCGCTTGTTACCCTTTTGAGCGGGACTGTCACCGTCGGCATGGGAGTTGTCAAGAATGCGGATCAATTGATTGTTGTAAGGATGCTTCTAGGAATGACCGAGGTGAGTTCTAGTAGTCTGTCGAGAACGTGGCTAGTGCTGAATTGATTACGGCAGTGCGGATTATTCCCCGGGGTGGCATACGTGATCACAATGTGGTATTGCAAGCAAGAAGCCCAGTTCCGACAAGCGTTATTCTTCTGCGCAGCCAGGTAACTTTATCCCGGCTCTCCCGGATGTCGGACAACATTACTAATAGACACCTAGTATGGCAGGCGCTTTCGCCGGGCTCTTCGCCGTCGTCCTTAGCAAAATGGACGGCGTGGGCGGTCAAGAGGGCTGGCGCTGGATTCTGATAATCGAAGGCCTCCTAACAGTAGTAGTCGCTATATGCGCCTTCTTTATAGTCCTCGACACCCCCGAGCGCGCGAAATTCCTAACAAAAGATGAAAAAGAATTCCTCCTCCGCCGCCTAGAAGTTGACCAATTCGGCGAGGAAGAGGACGAACTCACAGAAGTAGAGAAAGCCGGGATCCACACCGACCTTCCTACTTCGCAAATATTCAAATCGGTATTCACGGACTGGCATATTTACGCTCACATTCTCGTCTTCTGGGGAATTTCCTGCCCGCTTTACGGCATCTCCTTATCTCTGCCTTCGATCGTGAAAGAGTTGGGGTATACTTCTACCCAGGCTAACTTCCTCACCGTACCTATTTACATAACCGCGTGTTTGCTATCTCTGGTAACGGCGTACCTTTCAGACAGAACGGGAAAGCGCGCTGTGTTCCTTGCATTTTCGTATACTACTATGTTTACTGGCTTCCTTATCGCTGCGCTTCGTCCCGGGCACCTTCCGGGTCTAGCATACGCCGGAATGTTCATCGCTGCTTGTGGCGTATATCCCGCCTTTCCTGGTATGATCACTTGGTGCAGTAACAACCTGGCATCAAGCGGGAAAAGGGCAATTGCTATGGCGCTACACATTGGCATGGGCTCGTTTGGTGGTGCGATGGGCGCCAACTTCTATCGGGCGCAGGATAAACCTCTATATAGGTTGGGACATTGGTTAAACTTGGGATTTGTGTGCCTTGGTGGGGCTGCTATTGCGGTGATTTATTTTAGCTATTGCATGGAGAATAAACGGAGGGAGGGTGTGTGCGCGGGGCTGACGGGGGAGTTGGAGAAGGAAATTGAGAGGGCCGGTAGGGGCACGGAGGAAGGGGAGAAGCTGAGGAGGGAATTTGTGGTAAAGAGGGAGGAGAGTCTTGCGCGCGAGGGGGATAGGAGCATTTGGTTTCGGTATATGATGTGATGTGGAATATGAAAGTTGCTTGCATGGTTGACATCTTCGGGTTGGCGCTGGAGCTCTTTTGTCTTGATACTTTGCTTTGTATTTTTTCTCATTTTTTTCTTCTGGATGGTTTCGTTTAGTAAAAGCGTAGAGGTGGGACCTTGCGTATATCAATTAATTTCATAATTTCTAGACAATTGTGTAGGAAATCACAGCGCACTCGTTAAGCTTTTGATTTGTTATCTGTTATTCTGAGGATAGGCTCTTCTACTCCTGGTGCCAAAGTAGGTAACGAAGATGATTTACATCGTCAGGAGCCTGTATTGAAGTAAATTTTCTGTGGTAAGCTTTCTTCCGATAACTATGATAGCTCGGGAACACCGATCGAGACTGAAAGATCTTATCTAAGACCAATAGAAATTAGTGTGGTGCTGTTAAAGATTTGTTTTTTCGGAGGTCTAAACTGCTCTTACTGGGTGGGTATCAATCGAAGGTGTCGGATTTTTTTTCTGAGCCTTAACCTTCTTGGTTCGCTCTAGGTATAGTATGGTAAGCTGGAAAAATCGAGACCACCCTATGAGGTTGTTTCTAGGGGGGACTTGGGATGATCTGGTGATAGAGCACGGTAGAAAGAGCAAGCCCGTGAGCATTGAAGCACATTCCAATGCGACCCATTGAATATTTGGACTCTTCTCCTATACGACATTACCCGCTGCTCCTCTCTGTCATGCTCCATCCGACTCTCATCATCACTAGAGCTCTATATAACCCCCTCTCTCCGTTCCCCTCCTCATCCCCACCGGGCCCCTTTCCACAAGAACCATACCCCCAATGCCCCAACCCCCCCAAAGCCAGAGAGTGACCCTCCGTCTCCCCCCTCCTCCCCTCCCAAACTTCCCCCAAACCACCGCACCCCAACCCCCACCAACTCCAGTTCCCCTCCTCCCCTCCTCCCGGGCTACCGCCGTGCCAAGAGGGCGCCGGCGGTCTCAAGCTCCCCCGCCTACCACCGCGTCCCCACCGAAAAAAAACTCCGTAATCCACCTTGATCCCACGCCCCCGCCTGCCCCACCGGCCTCTCCCTCCCCGTGCGTGTCACCCTCACCCACCCCTTCGCCACCCCCACCCTTGCGGGGCCATCGGTTCCAGCTAATCCAGCCCTTGGGCCCACCAACTGACCTACGCACATTCTTGGAGAATATGGAGCAGTTGAAGAGGTTGATTTTCAAGGCGAAGAGTACCCTGAACTACGATATGGTTAAAGTGTTGGAGAAGGAGCTGGTTGGTGGGGAGCATGGATGGAGGGTTGGGCTTGCGGTAGCGTATTTGGATGGGTTTTTGAAAGGGGTTGAGAAGGGTGGGTAGCCATTTTTCTTCTCTTTATCCGAGATGATGTGTTAGTGTGCTTGCGGTTGTCTGGGGTGGATACTTTGGTAAGATGTGGGAGTTGGTCATGGGCTAGCACTCGACACTGAGAATTGGAGGGCTTTTTTTCCACCTACATTCGGTGGAGGTATTTTCTTTTACTTCTGCTTTCGGGGCACTAGTTTGGGGGTGTGTTGGTGGATTTAATCTTCATTGCTGTTATTCGCATCTTCTTAATTCCTTCCTTCCCAGTTATTTGTGTGCGGGAAACTGCCGTTTTGGAGGTTTGTTGGGGAGTTATCCCCTTCACTTTCGACATGCTTCAGGGGTGGCTTCATCCCTCTTTACGCTGTTGACGTTTTTGGCAAGGAGGTTTTGCTTTTTTTCCTTCTCTATTTCACAGTCAAGCATTTGTAAACGATGGGTTACGCAGGGCTCGTGGCAGCCCGTTTTCATCTGTTCACATCTCAGATAAATATATTTTGTCCTAGTTGTTGTGCCTTCCTCCCCGCATAGCTGCAGTTCTTGTTGCACTTGGGCTTTAATCAACTATTAGCGTTAGGGACTCTTGTTTTTGAAGTTTTAGTATGATATTTTTTTGTCTGATACCTGTAGAAGTGACTGAATATAAAGTAAATAGTTGACAGCCTAGCACCCCCTTCGCCCTTAGATCAGTATCATAGGGAGTAGGAGCTAGTATTGCATACTCAATAATGAAATCTCTAATCTTAAAATACCCACCAAATACCAGAGACCCTCCAAAATCTTCGAGATTTACTGCTAGCAATTGATGGGGTCCTCTAGTCCGTAAAGTTTTTTGCCCCAGAAGAAGAAAGGTAACCTGCCGTTTTCTAAAAAGTGGCAGAAATAACGCTTTTTCGCGAGAAAAAAAAAGCACACGAGTTAGGGAGGGCTATGCCGGAGCACGTCAACACTAGCTCTCACGAGTATCTGAGGAGTCCCGGCTGGGTATCGTAGATAATTCCCAGCTGCTGCTGTACCCAAGCCGCCACCCAGAAAGTGAACCGCAGAGGAAATGGAACATGGGACGTGGAAAATAGGCTTTCCTAATTTATAACCCATTACCCCTCAAGTCGAGTCACCCTAGGATGCGACAAGCTTAGTACAGGATTAGAAACTTTTTTTCTTTTCATCATAGCTGTCGTTTGGAGAGGATGCACTGAGTAAAAGGGTTCAAAAGGCCACAGACAGCTTAAATAGAAACAACAGAGACGGCGAAAACGAGAACAACACCCTTCTGGACGAGGCCAAGGGATTCGGGCGATTTTCTATTATTTCCTTCCTCTGTTCTTGTGGGAGCCTTCGCAAACTGCCACGAGATGGTATAATAATCCCAGCAGTAGAGCACTACATTAGGAGTAGAGATGGCGCAGGCGAAGGGAAGCGCGGGCATGTATGGAGGAACACAGAAGTGTGGACGAGCGAACATTCTAGGGCAAGAACAGATGTATAGGGCATATGCGGAGACATGGCTATCGCGTGTATGAGCAGAGTTTTCCCTACTTAAGGCGAACCGTCGCTAGCAACCACCATAGAACACTCAATACAACTCCAACATCTCCTCCGTCAAACACACCCAAACACGAATCGTGCCACCTCCATCACCACGAACCTATACCTATACCCCCGCCTTGTGAAAATTGAACCCAAAAGCAGGAACCGATTCTTGTTTTGGCCGTTTACGACACCATTGATAGTTCACCTCGCTCTTCCTTTTAGGAGCCCCTTATTGGTACTTTCGTCAGTGTCTGGGTGGATATTCGTTCTTTCATAACCGCGAAGATGGCCCTGGAGTTAGAGGCCGCCTTTCCCAACACGAGATGCCGCCTAACACAACTTTCGTGGGCTGTCGAGGGTGAACATGAAGCAGTCGTTAAGATGCTGCTTGAGCGAGACGATGTCAACCCCAACACCGCTGATTGGCGTGGCCAGACGCCACTCTCCAGAGCCGCTAGCAAGGGGCATGAGGGAATCGTGAAGCTGCTACTAGAACGAGAGGATGTCAACCCCGGTACTGCGAATGAAAATGGCAGGACGCCGCTGGCTGGAGCCATCTGGAAGGGGCATGAAGGTGTCGTGAAGCTGTTTCTGGAAGGAGGGGATGTCGATCTCAATATCGCGGATGATTATGGGGAAACGCAGCTTTTATCGGCTGCCAGGGGTGGGTATGAGGGAGTTGTGAAGATGCTACTAGAACGAAATGATATTAATCGCAATACTACCGATAATCATGGGGTAACGCCACTCTCTGTAGTTGAATACCATGGAAATAAAGGTGTCACAAAGATGCTACTGGAACGAGAGGATATCAATCCCAATACTAATAATAATTGTGGAGAAACACCACTCCTCAGAGCAGGTTGCGAAGGGCATGAGGGAGTCGTGAAGATGCTGCTGGAGCGAGAAGGTGTGAACTCCGACATTGTAAATCCCGCTGGTAAAACAGTTCTTTCGCGAGCTCAAAAACGTGGACATCATGCCATTGCAAAATTACTATCCGAACAAACAATTTCATTCCCACGTTCGATGGTGACGAATTCACAGCACTTCCCTCACCCAAACCGTCATATCTAGATCAGCGCTTTTCTGGGAGGATCAGCTGACTTTGATTTCAAGTCTAAATCTCCGCAGCACACATCTCCACCTCTCGAATTTCCATCTGATTAACTCCAAACTGGAGGCTAGTTGAATGGTATTAAATGTGATGAGTAAGCTGGAGACTAAGCGTTCCTCGAGGAGGCTTTGGTCTTGAATTCACACCATATCACTCGAAATTCCCGTCCGATGGGAGATTGATGGGCCAACTTATAGCGCACCATCACATGCTGTGCCATACTCGGAAAAGGTGAAATTCGTAGTGCGCTAGTCCAGAATGGGTACATAGTCTTGGCACAGCGAGAGGAATAGAAATAAGCGTTAGAAGCAGGGCTCCCAGTCGTTCAGTCGGACTGCCGTCGAAGCCAGTCGGACGGTTGTCGTCCTCGATTGGACGGGACGAGGACGAGCCCCGTCCGACGGCAGTCCGACTACCACCCCTGGTGTGCCGCTCGAGCACCACCTTTTTTATTCTTCTTGTTACAGTAGATGCGCGTAGAACATGTACCGGGTGGTGGTGGTGCTGCGTACGCTTTTCTGAAGTTGGATGGTTTCCTTGTGTTTGCCTTTCCATGTTGGTTTCATGCTTTCTTTCTTTTCTCCTCTCTCTCTTAGCAATACAACATCATCGCTTTCTGAGAAATAATTCGCAGCACCCTTAACTTATTTAAGTACTAGTATTTGTCTCATTGACCAATATTGCGTGCTCGTAGTCGACGGCCATCCACCCCGTCCAGGACGGCGCCAAGGCAGTCCGTCCCGTTCAAGGACGAGACGGTCTCGTCCTTTGTCGTCCTCACCCCGTCTTGGACGGACGGGACGACTGGAATCAGTGGTTAGAAGTGTCCAATCCCTTCTTTCTCCCCATTCAACCGCCACTCAAGCAACACATCGGATTCTACAAACAACCAGCACTATAACCACAAAACTACGAGAAGAAAGGATGCTTCGCCTATTTAGGAAGCAAGGAGTCCGCCTGGCTCCTCGCCAAACCACCCGCCTGCGCCCCCGCAGACCGTTTGTGACCGGAGACAACACTTGTTGCCCGGAGCAAGATACAAACAACGATGTTTGTTTGACTGAGCAAGAGGGAACAGGCACCAACGGTGGTGTCACTGGCGATGGGGCTGAGCAGGGAGCAAACGGCGGCTCCAGTACTGATTGTTGAAAATTCACGAAGATTCCATACCAACAAGATAGTCGGAACAGTGATGGGACATGGCTGAGATGAATTGGGTTTGATAGCAGTTGCACGATTGGGTAGTATGGTATCAGAAGAATGATGGTGTGTTGAGTTGTAACGTTAGCTAAAGATGGAAC
>Ga0307509_10002135_pt1 | contig 32525 bp, 37 predicted proteins | sample 10_EM_MG_FD_202245 | JGI IMG/M metagenome (GOLD analysis project Ga0307509, IMG submission 202245) | Populus trichocarpa ectomycorrhiza microbial communities from riparian zone in the Pacific Northwest, United States - 10_EM | ecosystem: Host-associated > Plants > Roots > Unclassified | place...
TTGTCTTTAGTGCTCAGTAACTTTATGCGACGTCGACCGATTTGGCTCGAACCACTTGCATAAGCTCGCCAAAGGTCTTCCCTCATATATCCTGCGAACGGGATCCGGTCGGACGGACGGCCGCGATGTATACGGGGTTACGAGGAGGGCTCCAATAACCATGTCTTTGGTGAGGGGACGCAACTACGGCGGCATCTGCCGATGTAGCGCCGTCCCAACGCTGGTGCGGGAGGGGGGTGTTAGCTTGTCTTATTGAACTCAGAATCCTAAGGTAGGGTAACTATAGGTCTTTATTCACTAATGAAAGGCTAAGCCTCCCGGTATGCCTAACACCACCCCCTAGAGCGAGCTCATGGCGGGGGTGGACACTATCGGAGATAACAGGTAACAAATTACTTACGTAAAGTTTCGTTAATATCTTATGGTCCTTGTTCGTCCAGATACGAGAGAGTATTCTTCTTTCCGAGATTAACTTATAATCTCTTCTTTTGTCCTTAGACTATCTTATAGTCTTCGTATCTCACACCAATTTCTTATTGGGGAGAGATGGTGAGGGGCCTTGTCTCACACGGGTCGTGGTTGCTCTGACGCTAAGAGCTAGGTTGCTTGTATACGAGCGAGAGGTGAATGTAAAGGTAAAGGTGATATTGTAAGAAAGTACTTAGATGGTTGCGTGAAGAGCTCTAACTACTGTAACCGTCTTTTTTTTTTTTTTTGAGTCATATGCATTTGTTTAAGGTACAAAGACAATCATCCTCCGTCTCCTCTACACACCTGGCGATTGAAATCTCAACACCACGAGATTATCACTACTTTTCTTTTCTAGGATTGTTACAGGGGGGGAAGCATTTGGAAAAGGTTGAGTGTTCCCCTCAGCAAGGCTATGTAGGCGAGGGTGCCACCAGGGGAGTGGAGTTGTTGTCTTGTAGCAGTTAGAAGCCAGCTACGTTCGTGTTTAAAGTCCCAAGATGAAAAAAGAACCTCACGCCTATCAAGCTCCAAAAAGTTCGGCAAGGGGGATCGTGAGACTGGTGATGGTATTTTACCTGGTATCCACCTTCCCAAATAGGATGGTGAAAAGCAGGGTTGGAAAATCGGTGAGAAGGAGCTTGGAATGGAAGTGTACGGTACATTGCCGTACTTGTACTCTACCTCTCATACTGGTATCATTCCAGCTCCCTCCTCAAGAGTTCCTGATTGGAGTTGTCATTCTTATTACCAATTGTTGCACAATTCCTATACCGGCAATATGCTGAATAATTCTGACCAACTCATTATACTAGCCAATCGAGCCATACTTTCCTCACTTACCCTTAATCCCCGATATCGCTCGGAAAGTCTTTGTAATCGCACTGATGCATTCGGGTATTTGTGGCTAGCCTACCGTATGATAGTAGGGGAATGTTGGTGCTAACTGAGCAATAGCCACAACAGTATCAATTGGCCAGTGCGATTAGGAAGACTCTCCTAATCGTGCTCGGGTACTGTATTGTTGGAGGTCTCTCGTGTAAGGTGGGGAGGGGGGTGTTGTTCTTCGTAAGAGGTACAAGAAAGCAAGAGGTATAAATACTGTACATGACGTGGAGCCCTCCATATCCCCTGTATACAGATAACCTCCTCCGGTGGTAATCTACCGCATGGCCATCTGCATGCCCGACAGTATCATACCAGTGCACTCGAGTACGGTGCCGGTACGTACGATACCGGTACGATATAGTGCTAGAGATGATTAAGAAAGTGCTTAATCTTTTCCCCAGCTTCCAGAGTGGCTTGCGTGCAAATCCTGCCCTGTAACTTAGTCAGTCCACCACGGCGGTCCTCAACCCCAAAAACCCCTACTGGTAGCGGACTACTTTCCGCCAGTTAAATACATCGAAGCGGCGGGGCTACTCCTCCTCTTCCTCCACCATATCATCCCTTGGCAGATGTTTTTCACATGAGATAAGGCTTGTTTTTGCCGGCAAGCCTAAATTAACTATTCATTAACTTTCCACTGCTTGCTAACTAACTTGAATAACTATCCTATAACTTCTCACCGGACCCTAAACCGGTACTTGCACAAAGGTAGTTGATGGAAGCTCCATCCCTCCCTCCCCTTCTTCCTGCTCACATCTCACATCTCAAACTTCATTATTACCAGCATGGAAAACAGGGAGAGAGAGAGAGAGAGAGAGAGAGAATTAACCGCGGGCAATTGGATGAATCAAGAACTCAGATCGAGCTGGAACGAATGTTACCCGTAGGCTACCGTATATGCACCTGCAACTGGAAGGGTATCGTTACCGGTAAGAAGCAAGTGGATGAAGGAGCGCCTGGCGCCGCCTCCGCTGTGTTTTGGAAAAGTCATGACAGATAACCAGTTTGCCGTACAAGCAATTCGCCATCTATCTATCCATCCATCTAACTTATCTCCGACAGGCAGCCTAGAAATAGGTTTTTAAGTTTTGGCAAGTTAACGGAATTTCCTTCGTCGGTTAATCGGATCTTATATATTATTCTGAAGTTGTTGATCTCCTATGATACCGGTACTGTGAGGTGAGGTGGGGAGGCGTGACCTTTCTCGGGAAGGGTTTTTGTCTCCGCATGGAGATTCGAAGCGCATCGGAGATAGCGGACCGCAAGAAGTAAATACGGTAACTAGTGCTGTTTGACACTGGTATTACCGTAACAGAACGCCAGGCCTCCCGTAGACTACGGTACCGTAGGTGACCTAAACTCAAGATCAAAATCCACGGTAACTTATCCTCCCATTACCAAGCCGAAATAACTCCCCGCGACCAGGACCGCACCATACAAAAAACCAAACCGCCTCCAACCCCCCCCCCTTTTCTCGAACTCCAACCCGCAATAATAACAATAATAGTCCACCAGTAATCACATAAAACTTCCAACCACCGATCAAAAATACCCACCCCCCCCTCCCCCATCCAAGAATAATACGCATGAACCGAACACAACAAAAAAAAACCTCTCCAATCCAATCCAATCCAATACGGTAGTCGACATGTACCGCTCGACACCGCACTCTAGCTTCAGAAGCCAATAACTAAACTCGTACGATTACATATGATAACCTCCATGATTTTTTTTTATTTTTATTTTTATTTTTTTAATATGAGGGAAAAAGAAAAAAATAACGCCACCGTACCTAACTGCACATAAACAGGGAGTTCACGTCTCACCCCGTGCCACCTAAACTAACCTACACCCTAAACCGAATCGGGATTGTAGTTGTACGAGTACTGTACGAGTAACTCGCACTTGCACCCGGCAGAAGGGTGAAGAAGAGTCACACCTGCCAAAGTGCTTGTGATATGTACTTTTTGCGTTTTTAGGTTCTGGTTTAGGGCTGTTGGTTCGGGTGCAGTATCATACCGTATGTGTAAGAAAGGGAGATACTTATTGTAAGGTTGGATGGGGATTTGCGGATTTGCCAAGGTGCGAGTGAGTATTGGTGATACAGTGGAAGGTATCATACCTGTAGGGGGAGAATGTAAAAAGTAAAGTCGGGGAGGGGAGCGAGGGAGATGGATTGGTGATAAGGAAGATTTTGCTCGTGGGTGTATGATACATTTTTGGGTTTTGATATTGGTATTGGTATTACGATAAATAGATAAGAGTGTTTGCAATGAAATGAGGTTTCTATCGCAGGGCACACAGTACTGCACTGTGCTGTGCAATTACCACCATTACTTCTATACAATATAGACAAGCTTTAGCAGAATATAGGGTGCGGCCGTGAGAGCCCCCGCCCCTCCGCATTATAACCCCCCAAGGCAACGCCGCAAGTCACAGTAAATCCAAGAACTTTTGGTATGCCATCCCTCCCCGTCCCCTCAACTCCCATCTATCCATCTATTCACCCCGCGCCCTTGCCCTCTCCCTCTCCCTCTCCCTCCTCTCCCTCCTCTCTTGAACATCCCCCAACATGTGCTTAACATTCCCCCAATACCTCAACCTAACACAGCCCACTTTAGCCTTCTCCAAATCATCCCTCTTAAAAGCCTCCCCCAGCTTGCCAACCTCCTCCTGAATCCTGCGCTCATTAACCCCCCACGCCCTCTCCCACTTTTCACCTCCCGGATCATTATCCTCAATTTCGCCCACCTCCTCCATAGCCTCCATGACCTCCCCCAGCAGCACCGTATCCTCCACACTCCCGGCCTCATCCTCCACCTCCACCCCGCGCATTCGCAGCAGGTACTGCGCGCGCAGCAACGGATCCCCCAGCGTCTTATACGCGGAGTTCAAGTAAGCGCTCGTGTTCTGCGCGGCCTGTTTTAGTGACGGGTCCTGCGTTAGGTCCGGATGCACGGATTGCTGGAATTTGAGGAATTCGCGGCGGAGTGATTTTAAGGTAGTCGGAGAGAGGATGAATGGGCCCGAGGGCGGTGGGCCCGAGGGGAGGGTGTGTGGGAAGAGGGTGTAGTAGTGGGGCGGTGGATGTTTGGTTGTCAAGGTTCGGAGGAGGAGGCGGAGAGGAGGGAGGGGGAGGAGGCGCGGAGTTATTGCCTTGGCTAATATCATCTTTTTGGATGAGATGAAAGAAGAAGAAGAAGGAAAATATATCGTGAGTAGGAAGTTATGCCTAAAGTTCTGTCGCTGTGTGTGTATCGTGCGCAGCGTTTGTCTAGAGTGTGAAAATGTTTGGTGATAGATGACGTTTTGCAACGGAGCTTGCCGGCTCAACCCAGAATCCCACCTCGTTTCGAAAATACATCAAATAAAACAAACCCCCAAAAAAAACCTTCCCGAAGATACCCAACTCTCCCTCACCGCAACAGTACCCTACCTATCCTACTTCCCATTCATCCCGAGTGTACTAGTATACCCCAACACCAGTAAACCCGTCCAAGAGCACAGGCCCCAAACCCCGAACCCTACCCGCTCATGAACCACGGCACCCGGACCTCGCTCCTGCCGGGTCGTTGCCCAAACACACCAATCACCCGGCCAACCAACCACATTCTGCGGAGCTAATTGCTCACCTTTTTGATAAATCCTCCATCAATCAACCCTTCAGCCAGTAGGGTCATTCTCAACTACACTCTCCAAAAATGGTAATAGGCATACCCACCATATGTAACCCTCCGCCGGTGGAAAAAGACATGTATCATAGAAAATTGAATAAAGAATTTATCCATACCGCTGTTGGAGGGTGATGCAAAATGTTACTGGGGAAACGGATTGTCCGCGAAATAACTCCGGCAATCCTAGTCACTTACTGAAGGGGGAGAGGAGAGGGAGGGAGGAAGGTAAAACACGAGACCTTATCACTTGCGCTCTCTATCGCTTCCACTGCCGGGGCCTCAGGTTGGATTCCTTGTTTGCTTGGTGGATGGTTGGCCTCCACCGCGGAGAGCCCCTTTCGACGCTACAACCCTGCACTCACGACGAATTATGTATCGGTAGGTGATCGAATGCGCACTGCTCAGTATTCGTTTGCAAACTTGGCGGATTTTTTATAATATGATTTCGCAAAATAATGTACAAATGGTCCTTTCCCTCTTTTCTCCCCTTTTTTTTGTTTCAGAGATATTTTCCCAAGAAGAAACCGTTCCCCTTGACCGATGAATGTGATAAAGAAAACCTTCCGTTGAAAAAACTCGGACCCATACCCAAAACCGGAGATGATGATGAAATAGTAATAAGGAAGAGTACAAGACATTATGGGAGGGGCGGTGGGTGGTGGGTGGAGGAGGAGGAGGAGGAGGAGGAGGAGGATGATGATGTAGAGGGGGAGGCAGGGAGAACGGGGAGAAGGGGAGGGGAAAAAGGGAAGACCAAATTTTAATAAATGAAACGAGAAACTAGAAAAGAGGTAGGAAAAGAAAAGAAAAAACTCTTCGAATGGATTGAAAAACCAAGAGCTGTAAGAAAAAGAATTGAGAAACGCTGGTTCTGTACCCCTAGTAGTTATCCGGCTAACCAGTTCCTGAGCCCAAAGAATACAACAAGGAAATGTAGTAAAAATAAGCCCCAAAAAAAACCTAGAGTCTGTGAGATTATTCCACGCAATCACTCCATTACTTACCTGAGAAGAGAGAGGAGGGGGGGGGAGGTTAAAAATGTGCCCTATTTTAATTCGGGCGAGTTTGATCCCATCTTTTTAAGTGTGGACTCTTACCCTTTTGGCGTTGTTCTGCTGAAAGGCGCCCCAAGGAGAACCTGCAAACTCAGTCCGTGTGGGATACTGTAGCTGCTGAACATGTTGCTGCATATTGTCGTCGTCGTCGTCTGCCCAGTGTTTCCTCTTCTTCGAGCTGTCGACGGAAATATCGTCCATCTGCATTCCCATTTCCATCTCCATGACCTCGTCGCCGCCATCTGGTCTAAAGACGACGGGAGAATGAGAAAAAGCACCAGTGCCAAAACCGCTATTAGCAGCAGCGTCCATCCTGTCCAGAACATCATCGTCCATGACAGACCCCTCGTGAGAAGAAGACATTTCGCACTCGGGCACATCGCTCATCTCCTCTTCTGAGGCGAGGGTGGCAGCCTTGTTCATGTACTGTTGGTACGGGTAAACGACATCGACGCCTTCATCTTCATCAGCGAACTCGCCGTCGTCCATGCCTCCTGTGTCATTACGAAGTTGCATAGGATTCTCTTCGGATGCAAACTTGTAGGCTAGTGCGGTGCCTGTTTCATGGCATGCGTTGCTGTATTCTCTGTCGATGTATTCCCAGTCGGGATCAGCAATCCCGCAGGCAAACCCAGTGTAAAGATGCCTTTTAGGATACGAGGCGGCAGACTTGTGTGCCAGGAATTGGTTATAGGCTTGAGGAGTAGTGGCTTGCATCTTTCTCTTTTTTTTGCTTGATTGTTGGTTTGCTTGAATAAGTGAGGTATGAGGGCGAAGGTATGTGTTTGTCAGAGGATGGGAGGAGAAGAGGCACAGAGTGGGAATAGTAGCGTAGGGTTGAGGAGTGAGTGAGTGATTGAGTGAGTGAGGAGGTCAGAGGGGATGGGATGGAAGAGAGAAGGAAGGAAGGAAGGAAGGAGAGAGGGAAGAGAGGAGACTGGAGGGAGAAAAGGAAAGGAAGGATGGGGACAACAGGAAAGCAATTCTAAACTCAGATGGCCGTGGCTAGACAGCTCGATCCGGAGAGGGCAAATGGGGAGGCTGGCCGCTTGAGAGTCGCAGGTTGGAAATTTTACCGACAATCGCCGGGCAAGCCGGGGGGGGGGGGTTCTGGAGGTGGGAGTGAGAATGGTGTGTGGGCTCGCGAATATAGCGGCACGGCAGCTTCAGAATCGCCAGACTCGCGGTACAATTAGTCCTGGGCACTGCTCTTCCCAAAGCTCCCACACCTCCCCCAGGCTTCCCCCTTCCTTCATTACTCGTATCACACAAGGGGATCCCAGATCACAAACACTTTGACAGGGGAGGAAGGAGCCGCCGTACGGTAGTCTTATCCACTTCAATCGAGAAACCCTTTTACCCTAATAATAATCAATCCAACGCTATTCCATAACCGTTCTACCCATGACCTAAACCGGAGACGATCAGTCCCTGTTCGGTGCCATTTCCCCACTAATTCGGTTCCTTCCGCAGAGCCTCCCGGAAAGAGACCAAATCAAATCGCCGCAAGCGATTAAGAAGAAAGGATGAGAATGTCCCCAGATCGTGCCGGAGGTTTTTATTTCCAGCCAGTTAGTAACAGACCAATTGACCGAATCAGGTGCCACGATCAAAGCTTCTGGATAGATGACTGCACGAAGAGAACAGAAATGTGGAAGCAAGAAAAATCCAACCCATCACTCATGCGGGTCGTACCGCGCAGCAGGAGTTAGGACCCAGCTTACTCGCCGACACTTCCACACACGACATTTCGATCGAGCCCAAACATAACGTTTTCACTTTATTTAAAATAAAAAAAATGGCCCAGATTAACTCCCATTAAATTCTCAGGAGTATGTGCTACGCTCATCCACACCAAAGATAAGCCCAAGAATCAAGCGCAAGCACGCCGGTTAGGTTGAGCTACGAGTACAGTAGGGTAAATTTATTGAATGAAGCAAGCACGCAGCGCACAGCCCAGCCAGGCCGCCAGGCCACTCACAAGTGAAAACGCGCACCGCATCCGCTCAATGATACGGATAAAATCATTGCCTACGGCACTCGCCTGCCTAGAAAACCCTTTATTAGGTTCTTTGACCGTAAGGGTGGGAAGGCACAAGCAGAGGGTAGTCGACCGGTAGGCGCTTGTGAGGCTTAGGGTTCCTCAGCGAGAGAAGGAAGATGCTGGGGCAGGGCACAAAGCTCCCTCTAACTCTAGCGCTCTTGCCCTGCAAGGAATTTTCCCGTTTGCAGTGCTGGTTGACGAGAAGGCGAGAGCTTGAAAGTATGATACACGCGATAAAGCTGGTGAATAGGTTGATTCAGGTTAGCCTGTAAAATAATTCTTGTTTTGTGCGAAAGCTTCTCCGATCACCTCTCCCCTTGGACCGCCTGAAACAGTTAAATTCGTCCCCAGGAATGCTTCCTGTACTCGAGCACCGCCGTTCTCGTACAGTACGAGTAGGTTACGAATATATGGTATTACCACGCTAAGGTCATATTTGACATTAGTTAGCTGAACTTGGTTAGAAAATTGGATTCTCACTCTTGGCGAGTGCGGGCATTTCAGCAAATCGCGGGACAGGATTAGAGATGTGTTGGCGACTAATTTGACTCTTCTGGACGGCCCAAAGAACCCACCATCTCCTCAAGCAGAGGAACAATGTGTTCTGGACGTTGATCTTCCATCGACTGGTTTTCACTACCAGTATCCTGTCAACCTCCTCCTCTGGTAAATCTATGTAGCCCAGAAAAGTGATTTCCGGCACCAATACCACCTAACAGGTTTTTACCAAATTCCTGCTCTCTCGACATTCAACCGATAATGTATACCAAATCAACGCCCTTGATTCTATCTTGCGACAGCTCCAAGTCCTCAACTCATTTTTGTTTCTCAGGATTGCTTTATCTCGTCGATCCACATTTTCTGCTCTCTTGTTTTTGCCCTTATTCTTGGTGGGGGAAGGGTTGAATAAATCTGGATTACTGTAAGTTTTTCAGGTTCATTTTAGGCCCAGTTAGAATGGCACCGGTGGAGTATGATTCCGACCCCTGAGAATTAGCCTTCAGTGCCACCCAGAGCGCCACCCCAAGGCCAGTGCACTAGTCCTAATATAGTAAATGACTACACTACTTTAGGCGATAGATTTCAGGTTGCTCAGCCGAAACTTTTGTTTCTCGAGACAAGTGCCAACTCCCCAAGTCCATCAAATTTCGCCTCAACTTTAAGATGCGGTCTTCGCATAACTCAGGACGACCATCCGAAAAGAATAAGCAAAATAATAGCATGTGATGTGGTTGTCGAAAAGTTAGGAAATATTTCGTTGCTTGAAGGTTGATTCTTGGGGGCCGGAATCATCTCCTGGACCTTGCTGGACACTGGGAAATGCTGTGCCGCCCCTGCTGATGCCTGAGACATGGATGGCTAAAGCTTGGAACGGCAACCTTAGTATTTCAAAAGTGACACCAGCACAAGCGCGGTTCAGTAGCTAATGTTAGCCATTGTCTGAAGTCTGCACACCTTTTATCATACGGTACCTGTAAGTTACGAAATTTGCCATAATATTAACAAATCTGCTTACTAACCTCTGTCTCAAAAACGAGCAGTCGTTGGCACAACATTTCCAATGTCCCAAGAGATAATGTCCTGACTAGAGAATTTTGATTCAACTTACCTCCGAAGTCCTTAGCACAACCCCTCCCGCCCTAACTAAGTGAGGACCTTCTTGTGGTTGGAGTGGAGCATAGAGAGTAGAAAGTTAACAAAGCTATTATCCCTATCCCCTGAACCTTACACTGCCTCACGTGCCTCATGATTGCCCCGGAAGAGCCCTAAGTTTGAACCGAGGCCCCACTCAAGGCCAGGGACCTTGGCCTTTGTTTCTGTATCATACTCGAGTATGTGTCGACGCACTCTTCCAATAATAAACTTGCGCTTCATTCTCCCTGATGGGAAAATTCCAGGAACTTCCGCCTCGAATTAGGGATGATTGAGCAAGAGAAGTCATATCTTATTAGAAACCTCCGCTCTACTAATATTCATGTAAGCTACTGTACACTTGGTAGCCTATTTAGTGGGCACACACACACGATAGCCTCGTATTTGCAATAAAACCCTAATTCCTCACGCCCATATAAAAAAACAAATCAAAAATAAACACCCTTCAGCATTCCACTCGGCCGTTCAGTAATAGTACAATGCAGCAGTATGATAAGTGCAAACTTCAGCTGTAGCAAACTCACTCACTCACTCACTCACTCACCTTCATGCCCTACCCAGGGCACATACGCTGCTCTCCTCGCGCCATCTCTCATCATCCCCCCTCTCACCGAGACCGGTTCGGCCCAATCCAGCCTCCCACATTAAAAAGCTACTACAGCGATAGGAAATCCTTCGCGCAACAGGGCAACTGTAATCTTTGAATTAGCAGCGCCGAGCCTTTACGTAAGCACTCTGCGATCAAAAAGGCTCTGACATGCGCCGTACCATGGCAGCACGAGGCTGGCGACAAAAATGGCCAGCAGAATGGCCTGTAACAATAACCCAAACCGTGCTACTTCACGCTTTCCACCCGACACATTCTGGGGCTGTAAAGAATTTTCAAAAATTGATATTCTGGTCTAAAATTCTTTCAAACATCTCTCCAAGAAATTACAGATTATTAAAGAATTTATGGGCACTTTGGCACACAGCATTAGAGCGTTTTGGCCACTGTCCAGGGGGAGAAAATTCGAGCTCAAAATTTGACTCGGTCTATTCCTTACATAGTAAGGAAGAGTCGATACACTCCCTCTTCGGTTTAGCCTTCCACTAGCTTATTGCTCAGAACTCAAAATTTGAACTCGGATTTCCACTTCCGAGGGGTGGCCAAAACGCTCTATTGCACTTGTAGAGAGAAAGTTGAAGTTGAAAACAGCGCCAAGGCTTGCTATTTCCCATACAAAATATCACATCATAGCTCAGAAATAGCGCCAAGACCAATGTATTATACCAACTAATACTCTCTTGACAATTTCTCAACCAGCCTAGATACAGAGTTCTAAAGGGTTGGAAAGTAAAATCTAAGGAACTGTTGCACAATTGGCAGGAGATTTGACCCAAATTGCTTTACTGAAATCAGTGGCTAGAAGGTTGTGTGAAGGTGGCTATTCTCAGTGGGAAAAAAACAACCCTTGCACTGCTCATGACTTTTGTCGCCAGGCTCGTACACTTCTCAGGAGAATCTTGAGGGCCCGATGAATGGAAAGCATACCGGTATGTTTTAACATATCATAATACAATCGCTTGAACTACAGTATAGCACCAGCAACAAGTGACCTACGCTAATCCTTACGATTGAGCGAGCGAGAGACAGTTCAGTACTGTACGGTACCCTAGTAAACGAGCACCGTACAGCGGCATACGAAACAAAGATAAGTATTGCACACAGAATACTCCACGGTACTGTACTGTACTCGAGTACCGGTACCCCCATTACTACCCCCCTTTTCACACAGCTACAATGAACTTCTATCCTTCCTTCCTTCCTTCCCACACAGCACCCCATCATCCCCCGCCCAAAACTCTATCCTCCAACGCCCCACTACCACCCTCGAAGCCTTCGCGATAGTAGGAAATCTACCATCATAGTCCGAGTATGATACCGTACCGTACTCGTACATATCGCGCCCTGTAACCCGCCTCCCCTATCCAGCCCTGGGTGTTTTTCCAATCCCTGTCCCCGGGTACAAGCACCGGTAACCGCGAGTACCGGTACCAATACCCGTACCGTGCCTCCCCAGGCAACTATTGTATCATACGATACATAAGATCATCACTGTTGCCTAGGGAACAACGGATCAGCCCTAAGTTACCATATCTGGACATCTCCACCCGAATCACACAATGTCACTCTCATCAACTTTCTTTGTTCATCCCGGTTGCCTGCTGGGCTGTGGGATTTTTTCCGGGGGGGGGCAGATATCGCGTTGCATACATATTATTATCTCGAGTGCATACATACATATAATACGATGTCATACATATATCCATACGCACTTACCCATAGCCATATGATACGTATCGTACGTATATAGTCTATGCAGGTGAACAAAGAGAAGAATAACCCTAGGCGGCAAATAGGCTAATCCGCTACGTTCTTGGTAGCCTTAGTCTATGGCACTTTGTTAGCGCTTGTGATCCCCGGGGGGGGTGGGAATCGAGGTACACTCACACCCTGCTCTCCCGGATCTCGATAATCTGGATACGGCACCTCGCTGTCTCGTATGAATCTTGGTAAGCTCCGAATTTCTCTTACACCAAAGCCTGGCCTGTTGTCGTCCCGGATCGCTCGCTGTGCCGGACAAATTCTTCGGATTTATTTGGCCGTCCGGGAATGGCGGGGTGTTGGTGCATATTGGTGAGACGGGTACTGTAGTAATACGAATGTTATGCCTTGACGAAATTTATTTGTGCTCTATGGTGTTATGAAACACAGCAGGAAAAAGGAAACCCACAGGAGAAAGGAAAGAAATGTGCGGATAAAAGAAGTTCCATCCCCCCTTTATGCCAACAGAGAAAAAATAAACACCAGCGAAACAAAGGAGAAAAGAAGAAGGTAATTTTCTAAAGTTACATTATAACCGTGCCTTGAGGAATGAAAGGGTTTAGCGACCCGTCATCCTCTTCCCAATCTCTGACTGCCAATGCTTGGCTCTCTCAAAGCCATTGGTGTGGGTCTGGTAGTCGAGCATGGCTTGGTAGACCTGCTCTTCAGTGTTGAGGACGAAGGGCCCGTATTGGATGACGGGCTGGTCGAGGGGTTGACCTGCGATGATCACTATTGCGCGTATTGCGTTAGCAGCCACAGATGAACAAGAGCAGCGCATACATACTAAAATGGGCGTCCTCCTCCGCGTTATTATCCGTAGAAACGACGACTCCATCGCCCTCCTGCTCGAAAACAACATTATAGAATTCCCCGACTCTCTTTTCGCCGTCGGCTCCGAAAGCAGCTTTACCCTTCAACGTGTACGCGAACGCATTCCAGCCCTTCGGCAACGGCTGCTCGAGCCTGGCGCCAGGCTTCATGGTAACGTCCAAGATCCACACTGGGGTATATGCCAAGTCGCGGACCGAGTCCACACCATGCGAGGTTCCGGAGATGATCTTGATGAAGACCTTCTCGTTATCTACAGTGACGGTGGGTATCTCTTTGGCGGCGAGGTCGCGATAGCGGGGCTCGCAGAACTTCAGGTGCTTGGGTAGGTCTACCCAAAGTTGCAGCCCCACATTGGGCGACCCGTCGCCATTCTTGCCCGGCATCTCCGCGTGCATGATTCCTCTTCCGGCCGTCATGAATTGTAGATCCCCCGGGTGGATCGTACCCTTGTGCCCGGCAAAGTCTTCGTGGTCGATGCTGCCATGTAAAAGGTAGGTTATTGTTTCTTGGCCGCTGTTAAAGCAAAACATTCCCGTTAGTATCACAGACTGACGAAGTGGTGGAAGGTTGTTTTCTTTCTTGCATACCGATGGGGGTGATCCGGAAATCCCGCTTCAGACCCAACCGAGAAATGGTCAAGCATCAAGAAGGGACTAAAGTGCTTCAATTGACTGGTACCGACTGATCTGCGAACTTTTGCTCCAGCGCCTTCCGCCTTCTCGATCGCCTTGAAGGCCTTTGAAATTGCGCGCGCGACAATCATTTCTTCTGCAAGGACTATTGGTGTAAAGATGGTATCCTCTTCCGGGGATGAAGAGGCAGAAGAAGTTGCGATTGCGGGGGATTTATTAGCTAGTGAAGAAATCGTCGTCGTCGTAGCACCTGTGGCCACAGAGGAAACTAGGTCTTTCGTATTTATCGGACTGCTGGGGCTAACCAGAGAAGCCAAAACCTCACGCACAGATTCGCTGGAAGTGGAGTAAAAATAGGCAAGCAGAACACTGAGCAGAGCAGCAAACAAAGCAGTTGTTTGCATCTTTTTAAAAGAAGGAAAAGGAAGAATTGCACCGGGACACAATCGTTTATATACCAAACTCCAAGGGAACATCGGGGGGGAAAGAAAATGAAAGGAAAGAATAGAAAACTTCAAGATGCCACCAGAAGATGCCACAGTACTCTCACAATTCTACAAATATTGTGTACTATGATTAAGCCTGGGTACATTTCTCTGTAATCGCTGACTAGCAAACCGAGATGACCTTTCCCTTCCTTCAGTTTGCGGTGGTGCTGGTGGAACCTATTCTTTGTTTACGGGACCTTCTAATAAGCATTTTCGGCGATATGGTAATCTTTTGTAAGCTTGGACCCACCCAATCGGGTACTTAACGTGGGAACCGGCCGAGTACGCACAAAAGAGGCTAATAGTTAATTGTTCCTGTGGCGGAATCCCTTCGATGACGCTGGCAATACATCTCTACCATGGCTGAATAATTGGTGCCGCAACCCCAAGAAAAGATTACGCATCTTTGACGGAGCGGATAATTTTTTCCGAGCGTTTTGGCCACCGTCTTGGGGGAGAAAATTCGAGCTCAAAATTCGACTTGAGCTATTCCTTACATAGTAAGGAAGAGTTGATACACTCCCTCTTCGGTTTAGCCTTCCACTAGCTTATTGCTCAGAACTTAAAATTTGAACTCGGATTTTCACTTCCAAGGGGTGGCCAAAACGCTCTATTATGGTGAGGGAACTTTGCCAAGAAAAATATTGTCCATCTCTTCAACTACTCGAGTATCATACCTACGAGTAGTCTACAAGTCTAATGAGAATTATGGCTCTATTAGGTGGGTGATCCTCTACCCGGGGGGGGGGGGGGCGAAATATCTCAAGTTTTGGAGACAAGGGGAATGCCCAAGATGAGTTAATTGCTGTTAACTTCCTTGGCGAGGACTGCTAATTGATATTTGCCAAATGTTAACCTAGAAAAAGTCAGTCTTGGCAAATATAATCTACTGTTATTAATACTGTACATTGGAACAAATGTCCGCCTGTTCCGGCTACAGAGTTCCCTCGCCATATATCATACCCCCTATGACGCTGATGCGGGAGCGTTCACCCTCGCTTCTGGCTGTCCACAGTTGGAAGTGTCCGGGACCGTCCGACTGGGGATCGGTCATTGGTGCACGACTGTCCGGCCGGGCAGCACTCGTTCTCTTGAGAATGCACGCACGATTTCCATTCTCATCCCTTCTATTGGGTTTCGATATCATCTGAGCAATGAATTACTGGTCGATGGAACGACTGTGGGCGGCCGCTGTCTGGCTTGCCTTTTCTCTGCCAAACTGGTCCGCTCTTCGTCATGGACGGGGTCTTCGTCTTCTGTGGCCCGGATCGTCTTCGCCGGAGGGGGCTACTGGAGGGCAACTGCTATCGGCATGCGGTAGGCTACGAGAATATTTTAGGGTTTACATCGACTTTTTAGATGTGGTGCTGGCACCAGTAGACTGTCCGTAATTTGATGCTATCACGTAGCTCTGCGGGACAAGCTGTCTTTTGGTGTCTGGGTTGTTATATAAGGACCCGCCTTCACAAATCAAATAGAGAGTAGAATTTGGTATCCATACAGAAGAGGAGCGTCGTTTGGCTTTTAACCCCAAACAAACAAACCCGGACCAGAGTCTCATTCAGAAATACAAAGAAAGAAAAGCACCAACACTTCTTTTTGCCCACCTTGCTCCATACAGTAATTTACCAAGCCCTACACCCTACCCAAATCACCACGAGCAAATGTCCCTAATATAATATTTTTTTGAATTATCATACCCCCAAACTCGTATTCAAATTGAAAATTCTCTCACAGCGGCCCTTGGTGTAAATAAACGGGAAAAAGATTTAAGAAGCAAGGAAAAAGGAGTCCCAAAACAATCTTCCATTAAACCAACCTATTTCGCGAAATGGAGGTCATAACCGAGCCATTGCCTGGCAATAACTTGGGAAACGTCCAATCCGGGGCTACCATATGTTAATGGGCTGAAGAAATACCACCCGCCAGCAACGGCTGCCATAATAACGACTGCTGCAGCCCAAGCCGCAGCCAGGCTCTGAGGCCCGGAGCGGGGAGTATACTTCTTCTTTCCGTCCTTCCCAATCTTCTCCGTCTCGAGTGGCTCGACGCAGAAGATAAACTCCACCAATGCTCCTGTTACTAAGGAAGAGGCGAGGTGCGCAGGTAGGTAGTGGTGCAAGAACAGCTGTCTCCCCATCAAAAAGAATGGGAGATAATGGGCCGCCCATGCGAGGAAGAAGAATCCGGTAGAGTTGTAGAGTTTGCTTCGGGTTCTTCTATCAAGGGCGTCTACACCTCTTCGCTGCGTAAGCTGGTCTGCGGCAATGATACCAACAAAGACTGCAAGAATCGAGGAGGCGAGCCACCACCCGATGGGATTTCCGAGGAAGTAGATTTGTTCTCGGGTATCATTCTTGGTCCAGAATGATACACCACGCAACAAGAAAGGCCATTGGATCGGTTGGGACGCATAAGGGTGGGACGAAGTCAATGCGTTATTGTGGTGGAACATGGTGCGTTGGAGTTCAAAATACTTCTTGAGGAACGGCATTGACTTGACTTCCTTCGGTGTCCTGACGTTTCGCGGGTCCTCAGGTGCCAAAGATGGGATGTTCTCGACAAACCAAAGGTTGGAGGTCTGGAGGATGTTCTTGTTTCCGTTGATTTCCTGTTGTTTGAAGGCCCAGTCGGGAAGAGGCTTGCTATGTGTCCACATGGCCACCTTAGATGGGTTATGGATCAGTTTGAATTGGCCAGACATAGACCTGAAATCTTGCTTGGTCTTTCCACCCTCAATCCTGATCTCGAATAGCGTGTCATTATGGCGATCTGTGTTGGCTGCCTCGATATCAATGGTGGTGAACTCCTGGTTCGTGGGGTAGTATGGGGAGGCAACATCGTGTGATAGAAGAATGGTGTTGGTGACGACGTGAAGAAGCTTTACGAGATCGCCATTCTTAACAACGGGGGTTTTGTCACTCTCCTCAGGAGCCGAATCTCCAGGGATGACAATCCAGTTGTTATTGATGTCTTCAAACGGATACCCGGTAACCTGCTGGCCTGTGATAACGTAAGCTTGGCTCTTCATAAATTATCACCCGCATGACAAACCTTGTGATGAAATTCTGCCGTCTTCGTATCTCAAAGGATACTTGTCTGGATGGGAATGAAGGTAGGCTTTAGTTTCCTTGTGGCGGATGACAATGGTGTCATGGTAGTGAATCTCTACACTGTTCAATGTCATGATATTATCGCTTAATGTTTCCTGGAACTCAGGAGTCATGAAATCATCTCCCGGTCCACTGCGGTAAAGGATGGCAAAGTGAACTTGGAACCAGAAAAGGTAGAAGAAGAACGGGACTCCAATGAGACCAAAGGCTCTCGCGGCGAAGTGCTTGGTGAATTCCTGGATCGTCAAGCCACGTTTGATATCAAGAAGGTTCCAGAGATCAATTCCGACAGCGGCACCAATTGTCACAAAGGTGAAAACACCAACATATTTGGTGGAAATGACACACGATAGAGCTACGCCAGTCAAAAGCAGCCACTTCCACCATTTACGGCTGAATGGGAGATGACGCAGTTTGTAGAACCGAACATAGCACAAGAGAGAGCAAGCCATCGAGAAAATAAGAGTAGCATCGAGGAGGATGAGGCGAGTTTGACCGATGTGCGCATTGTCTGTACTCTTGTAAGTATTGTTAACCTTAGCTGTGCCATGGGCATGGAAAACGCACCAAACAAAACCAACCCGGCGGCAACAATTGAAGCAGGAAGGCTGTAACCACTTTCCCACATAGTCAAAAAGACCACCGGAACCGTCAAAGCACCCATCATGGCGGGCATAGCGCGAAATGCAACATAAGGGACCTTGTTATCGATGTAGGAATCCCCAATATTGTCAAACAAGAAGTGACCATCGTATCCAACGAACCAGCCCATCAGGGCGAAAAGAAGCTTTCCAAACGGAGGGTGGACATCGAAGAAGTAAGTCCGTTGAAGGTACTGTTTAAACAATAATTAGATTTGAGCTTTATGCTGAACTGGGAGCTTTTAAGGAGCTTATTGTAGTAATAAACATACATAGGATGCAAACTATGGATAGGGTCAGTTACTATTCTATTTAACTCATGATCACTCTAGCACCATACCTTTCCAAAGTGGACTTCATCAAAGACTACTTCATTAGGATGGCTAATCTTGTAGAATCTTGTAAAGATGGCCGCAGCAGTCAACAAAAAGAGCCAGATTCGGAACGGGCCTTGGGCATGACCGAATGCGCCCGGGGCAGGCGCAGAAACCTTTTGTTTCTTGCTGAGCAATTCATCTTCGGAATTTGGGCCTGATCCTGGGTTCAGTGCAGCTTGCGCCGCGCCCTTCTTCTTCGAGGCACGCTGGCGAACCCCGGGAGGGGAATCTGACATGGCTAATCTGTGAACGAGCTTTCAAAATAAGTAGAAGGAAGAGGCTGGTAGCCGAAGAATAAAGGATAGATGAAAGAAAAAAAAAACTATAGAATAGGAGAAAGAAAGGAAAAAGCGAATGAAATTGTAGTTGCTAGAAGTGGGCTACGTGGTATTATAATGTTAGAAGAGAAGGAAAGGGGGTGAGACAAAGAAGACACGAAGGGTAGTTACCGGTAGTGGTGGTGGGGGGAGGGGTCTCGAAGTGGAGAGATGGCTCTCCTTATCCCAGGGAGGCACGAGTAGTGATGAATTGGAAGACTTTCACAGGAGTTGATGCAGCTGAGAAGCTGTGCTTTGACAGGGGGAAAAAGAAAGAAGCCTTCCGCCAATCTGGTCGAAACAAGACCCTTGCCTGTTGCCTGGAAAAGTGAAAAGGTGTCCGATATTATTGTGGCTAGACTCGAATTCCGCCAACCCTTAGCCCTAAGCCCTTATCTAGAATAGAGATGTGAGACTTGTTTGGTGGAAATTGGGCGCAGCTCTTACAACCTTACTCTCTCCGCTGTGCGGTGGGCTGCCCTATCATACCTAGAGAAGTTGAGCGATCATAACCCTGATTTCTGCTCTCGAAACCCTTTGCTACGAGTGCGCCAGCATCTACGCAACCTCACCTCCCTCCACACTTGTCCCCATCCTAGCACCAAAACCGCGACTACCACTACACATCTTGTCCATCATGTCCGGCGTCCATCCCTCTCGCAGGGCCTACGTCGAGGAGGATGTAAGTGGTCCCTCTTCTAGTATAATCACTGGGATCTGACGCAAATCCAAAACACTAGGACTCCGACATGGTTGATCTGGCAAACGTCCCAATCGATCGTGACTACAATCTCCCACAGAACATTAAATCAGGAATCGCGCCAGAGAAGGCATCTGCTATTCTTTCCCAGATGGACAGGAAGAAGAGGGCTGCTGCTATTGTAGTGCCTACAGATGATGGCCGGGTGCGTGCTCGTCTCCGAGAACTCGGGGAGCCAATGACGTTGTTCGGTGAGGGGCCAGGAGATCGGAGAGATCGATTACGGGAGCTGTTATATCAGTTACAGGAAGGGAATGTTGGGGAGGGTTCTCAGGCCGGTGATATGGATATGCAGGATGCAACGGAAACTCCCGAACCGGACGAGGATGAGGAGGAGGAGTTCTACACTCCAGGTGTACCTGGATTGCTTGAAGCAAGGCAATGGATAGCCAGTTACTCATTACCGAGAGCTCGCGCCCGCATCGCAAAACAAAAGGCGGAAGCGAGTATTGCATTACAAAGACATATCAAACATCGCCGGGCTATAAAAGAAAGGTTATCGGGATATCAGGTTCTTGGGTCACAGATTGCGGGAGAAAGAGCTGTCGCCATTGCCAGGTTCTCGCCGAATAGCGAGATCATCGCGGCTGGAAGTTGGAGTGGGAGCATCAGGCTTCTCACTGTCCCAAACCTAGAGGATAAATCTCTCCTGCGTGGCCATAACGAAAGAGTCGGTGGAATCACATGGCATCCCCAGGCCACAATATCACTATCCCCGGATTCCGCAAATCTCGCATCTGGCGGCGGAGAAGGAGCTGTACACCTCTGGTCATTGACCCAGGATACACCAATCGCGACACTCACTGGCCATTCGGCACGAGTCGCACGGGTCGAACATCATCCAAGTGGAAACTACCTTGCGTCCGCATCGTTCGACACCACATGGCGATTATGGGACCTACCCACTGAAAAGGAGTTACTTCTTCAGGAAGGCCATAGCAGAGAGGTGTACACGGTGGCCTTCCAAACCGATGGCGCATTGATTGCAAGTGGTGGACTGGACTCAATCGGCCGAGTTTGGGACCTCAGAACCGGACGAACAATTATGGTTCTCGACGGACACATCCGAGAGATAACAGGTCTAGCCTGGAGTCCAGACGGATATAGGGTCGTATCGTCCTCCGGGGACGCCACCGTCAAGGTCTGGGACGTAAGAATGGTACGCTGTACCGCTACCATCGGCGCACACAAGGGCCTCGTCAGCGACGTACGCTTCTTCAGCGGAAAGCAAGACCCCGCAGCAGCAATGAACGGAACGGATGAAGAGCAAACTGCAGCGGCAGCAGCAGAAGTCATGAGGACCGAAGGCACCTACCTAGCTACGAGCGGCTTCGATGGAAACGTCAACATCTTTTCCAGCGACGATTGGGCTCTCGTCAAGAACCTTAGCGCCCATTCAGGAAATGCCACTAGTGTAGACATTAGTCGAGATGATAAGTTCATTGTCAGCAGCGGGCAGGATAGGACCGTAAAATTGTGGGCTAGGGAGGATATTGAGCTGTGACGGTCAGGAGGAACATCTTGGTCTTTATGCCTTTAAGAGCTTATCGATTCCTTCCCTCCCCCACCTCCCTCTTATTTATTTCTTGAAAACCTAAAAGTTAATAGATAATGCTAGCAGGACATTAATGAATATTTTGTTCTCCTGCGCGGTGCTACTGGATTTCATCGTGTAGATAGCACAGATAGATGTTTGACTGAGGTCACGGCCGTATCGCAGTCCAAAAAGGCATGTACTACGGTATGAGCTACTGTGCTTGTACTTGTATATAGAAAGGAGCTAGCCTGTTGGAGGTAATGCAATATTCAACACAACCTAAAATTGGTACTAGTACTCGAGTAGTTGAAAAGATTTACAGAATACGTATGGTATGAGACCCACCAATGGCGCCGCAAGTCTGAGGACCCCACCACGGATTTAACAATCATTTAGGTAAGAGCGATAAAGAAAGCTGTATCATAAGAAAGAAAGAACCGCAGCGATATGGTACAAAGCCCCCACTTTGAAGCCCCATGTAGACATGCCGTGTGAGGGCGTATACATGAACCCCTTCTTCACCCATACTCTCTTCTGGACCCCATGCGAAAGAAAAAAGGAAACACCCTAACTTTGACCCATATCCCCAGCCATTTCTATTCATGATTAATGTAGAGAAAAAGGTCCCGTAGGAACAAGATTTGATCCTCCTGCATAATTATCATTGAAGAAGCGTCCACAGTATATATTTTCCAAATCACCCCAAGAGCGCTAACTTTTCAAAGAAAGAAAACCGAAAAACTCCTAAGCATGAGCCTTCCTATCATCCGCCGCAAGCTGCTGCAAGTATGCTTCCAGATCGAACCGCGAGTCGTTAGGATCGGTGACAACTACTCTCATTCATATAATTAGCCTATCCCCTCACCCTCCCATTGTGGGAAGGAAACATACGTCCACCAGAAGTGGTAGTCTTGTCGGCGGGGAGATGCCTCTTCGCCCACTCTGCCTTCGCCTGCATTATCAACTTCTCCTTGCGATGGTACTCATTCTCAGCCTGGCGGATCTTGGCTTGCGCGGAGAGTGTTCTCTGGTAGGTGAAGCCGTAGAGTATTCCGAGGCCGAGGGCGGAGTATCGGATTACCTGGTGCGGTCATGTCAATGAATGGACGGATGCATTGGTAATGTTTGGTGGTCGGTGGTAAGTGGGGGGGGGGAGGGGAGGGGAGGCTCGTGGGTTTTAATCGATTGATGATGACGGATGATGGTGGTCGTAATGGAGGAAGGGGGTATAGGGGAGGAAAGGGTTAGTGAGATTGGCAAACGGAGAATGGATGGATGGGGAAACTCACGTTGGTGGTCGACTGTGAGAACATATTTGCTGATTTCCCCCCCCTTTTCTTCTTTTTTATGTGCCGAAGGGGAAATAAATCAATTGAGGCGTGGGATGGGTTTCGTCGGGCTTGTTTTGTCGACCGCTATGTGGGAGTTGTTTGAGAGGAACAAGTGAAGGCCGACGGGTAAGGTGGAATGAGCGTTTTCTTTTTTCTTCTCTCCTATGGGGATGGGGAGGAGGGTTGGGATGAAATTCGGAAGCACAGTCTTGAAAGTGTCGGGTACCGGTTGAGAACGAGGCAGCTTTCTGCCGGGAATGAAATTGGTGAATGAATAAATAGATAAACGCTGAAATAATTATCCAACGTTCACTTTTCCTGCTGATAATTATTTCTGAGGAGGATGTAACTTCTCATGCTGCCAATTGTCTGGTCATTCTCTATCTTGGCCGTTGGGTCTTGGTTATCTTACCGTGGGTAACAATGCATAGGGGCTTGGGTCTGGGCTTTGATTAGATGGCACTTTTATAGGCTTGAGGGATCGTTGCTAGGGCCCTTGTGTATTCCTTTTCCCTGAATCGTTCACTGTTTTGGAGCTGTACGGCGAGCCAAACACCTCTCACATCAACTCCCAGCATCCCCACTATCTATTCACCCCCCGCCACCTTTTCCACAACTCAATCAATACAAATCGAACTCTATCGAAAGTTCCAAGGAAAGAATCGACCATGGAGCAACGAAAAGCCGAGATCGCCGCAAAGAAGGCGAAGCTCGCCGAGATCAAACGTCGAAATCAGGAACGGCAGCAATCCCTATCAAATTCCAGACGAAGCCCAGATGTTAGTGAGATTCAATTAAGCTCTTTCTCTTTATAAGGCGAAACTAGTGTTGGCGGAATTGTCCTGAGCTAACTGGCGGGATCTCACTGCTCTGATGTAGCTCACCTCTCCACATCCTCGATCGTACAATAACCGGCAGAGCATCGAAGATCTGGTAACTATTCTAGTGGGCGAGCGGCCGTCGTCTACAGGACCGGGTGGGCTCAGAGGTAGTAGGCCCGGCTCTGTAGTATCTGTTGCAGAGAGTGGAGTCTCGGAAGCTCCTTCCCCCACAATCCATTCGTAAGAGGGTTCTGTGGATTGTTACCCCCGTCGACGATGTTTCTGATTGTAGCTTTAGTCTTAGCGGTCTTGCTATCACTTCGGGGGTGGCTACCGACGGCACACCCCTCACATTACAAAACATTTCTACTGCACCTCTTACGGTTTTATATGACGAGCCGCCGTCACCTGTTCGTGAGATTGTGACATACAGCAAGGAGGTACAGACCTCCGAGGCGTGGACAGAAGGAGATGGGGAAGATGATGAAGGGGCTTCACGCAAGACGGATGAGGAGCTACGGGAGCAGATGCGGCAGGAAATCGTAGAAGAGCTTAGGCAGCTGAAAGCTACGGATCCCGAGGAGCAGGACGAGAAAACTGATGGGCCTGCCAATGGAGGCTTTTTTGTCAGGGAATTGTCGGACGAGGAGAAGGCAGCTATTACAGCTTCTGAAGAGTTTGTTGACTTCATTGAAAGGTCTTCAAAGGTTGTGGAAAGGGCTCTAGATATAGAATACGATGTGCTGGCGGACTACGGTTTGGGTGTGAATGGGGAAGATGAGGAACAAGCTGGAAGGAAGCTTAAGGAAGTTGCCCAATTTTACGATGAGAGGTGGTCGAAGAAACGGATGATAAGCGATATTAATTACTCACCGAAGGTATTAATGTTTGGTTCTGAGGCGAGTTGGAAGAACTTATGATAACTGATTTTCTGAAACAGTTTCCAGAATTGCTTTTGGCTTCTTACACCAAGAACCCTTCGGCGCCACATGATCCCGACGGCTTGATTCAGGTCTGGAATATGCATTTGCACGATAGACCCGAATATGTGTTTCACGCTCAGGTTAGTCCCTTCTCTTCAGTTAAGTGTAGTGTTCAAGGCTTAACATGCGGCATAGAGTGATGTTCTGACCGCCCGGTTCTCACCTTTCCATCCCAACTTGATTGTAGGAGGCGCCTACAGTGGTCAGGTTCTACTATGGGATACCCGCGCCAAATCGCAACCTGTATTGAAGACCCCCCTCACAGGCTCAGGCCACACACATCCGGTATATTCCGTTTCGGTCATTGGAACACAAAACGCAAACAACATCCTAAGTTGCTCCACCGATGGAGTGGTCTGCGGTTGGACGGTAGACATGCTCGCGCAGCCACAGGAATTACTGGAACTTGCCACCCCCGTACCTTCAAAGACTGATGATCTCAGTCCCACATGCATGGCATTCCCCCACTCTGACCCAACATACTTCCTCGTTGGAACAGAAGAGGGCACAATATATCCCTGCCACCGCTATGACCGAGCCGGCGCAAAGGCGGGCGTGGAACCACGTATTTCATACAAGGGGCATGCGGGACCCGTCATGTCCGTGGACTTCCACCCTGTCCGTGGTCCCGTGGACCTGGGCGACCTGGTTCTCAGTAGTTCCCTAGATTGGAGCGTTAAGCTCTGGAAGGCTCGTCCTCCGGCCGCTACAACTGCAACTGCAAACGGAACCCCACAAGCCGCCGCGCCAATAATGGAATTCAGTAGAGAAGACGTCGTTTACGATGCTGCATGGAGTCCAACCAAACCTGGCGTATTCGGTCTAGTAGATGGAGCAGGCCAACTGGAGATTTGGGATATTACCATGGACACTGAAGTACCCATCGCTAAAGCCTCGCCAAGTTCTAGAGTCGGGGCTACCCACTTGACCAAGAGTTTGAATAAGATTGCTTGGGAGGAACATGATGGGAAGAGAGCTGCGGTCGGCGGGCTAGACGGTATGGTGACGGTTTTCGAAGTTGCGATGGACCCGCCGAGGAATGAGGAATGGGCGAGTGTTAAGAGGTTGGTTGGCAGGGCGGAGGGGGCGGCCCCGGGGAAGTAGTCTGAGTAGTGTGTCTAAGGTGGGAATTTGCGTTTTTAGTTGGTTGGAGGAGGGAATTGATGACGCATGCACAATAAGTTTCCCCCAGTTTTGCTCTTTTTTTACAGCAAAGTTTACAGTGTAGGATGGTCGATATCATATGATATGCTCTGTAGTGTGGTGTATGGTACTTGGAACGAATGGAGCGGAGAGGTTTAAAGCGATAGTTCTTTTGCGGAATGGTGCATGTTGGTAATTGCAGACCCTGAATCTGGTACTATCCGCCGGCAGCTTCCGTTAGAGGGTTACCGCGACGGCCAGCTCCCCTAGTGACCACCGACCCCACTACATTCTTAAACAACGTTTACTCCACCCAATATTTCCACCCCTTTCTCTAACCCATAGGGCCAATAACCCATCTTGACCCCCGCACACCCGGACCACGCCCGAAAGCCACCCATTCAGTCGAGTGACACCTTATGAGACTCACTTGCTCTCACTCGCTCTCCAACCCGACCAAACTATCTCAAGACTGATTTGCCATTACCCAGGTTTATCTATGTACTTATTTATTTATTTATTTACGATCCTACCCCCCGTCGCATAACCCCCCCCTATACGGCGTTGTTGTTATTGTTACCATCGCATATACCCGTTTGCAAGAAGGATAAGGACATATATATGTACGCTATGGGGTACACCAACATCTACGATAGTAGTAGTATAAATTTCCCGGAACACACGATGTTGGAAGTACAGTACTAACCACCGGATACAAGCATGAAAAGGAACTATAAGGGACAGGAGGAGGAGGAGGAGGAGGAGGAGGAGGAGGAAGGAGCCGTGTGGTTGATCCAGCAAGGTTATAAGTAAAGAGAAGCAAGGAAAGTGGGGTGAAAAGAGGAAATCAAAAGTTATCATGGTAGGACGCGGGAGTAAAAAGAAAATACGAGAGGGTGAACTTTTTATGTAACCTAGAATACGAGATGTACGATACGACGATATTTTGTGGTTGGACACGCAATCGCCGGTTCCAGTATGATACAGCACATACATTTGGCACTTTTTTCCCAATTTATGTGCGGGTTTTCGTGGGTCATGGTTTCCTTTCCTTTCCTTTCCTTTTCCCTCCTTAGATTGGTGTGTTTTCTTCACTTTCTTCTTTCTCTCTCCCCTCTTTCAGGTTAATTTATGAAGAGTTCTTCTCGTGATAAAGACGTACTGTAGTTCGGGTCGGTCGGTCGGTGGGTCGGCTCGTCGTCGGACCACCGCACCCCGTCTAACAACCGTTACCCAATTATCACAGTAGCCGGGTTTGGTGATTTCCCGGCGGGGGTGGGGATTGGGAAGAACTGGTGATCTCTCGCTCTCACTCATTTATGGTGGATGTAGTTATAATTGGGGGAAAGGGGGGGGCAACTGGTGCTGGACGGATAGCACTGGTCTGTACTGTACATATTCTTGGATATATTATATTGTACCGGTACAATAATGTCTTATAAGTGGAGGAGGTGGTGGTGGGAGTGTGGTGGATAAATTACCGGATGTCCGACTGAGTAGGACTAGCCTAGCTCATCCCAGCACCCAACCACCGTGATATAGAAATGGTAAGAAAATGATGGGGAATGTGATGTAAAAAAAGAATAATAAAAGATAATGTATAAAAAAGACGGTGTATAAAGGAGGTAATATCATGGAAAGAAGAAAAAGGGTAGTATAGGAAAATGTTTAGGGAAAAGCGCTTATTAGTATAATAGTAACCTAACCTAACTTATATACCATCCATTTCCCCACAGAGGAAAAAAAAGAAAAGTGTGATAATCGCAATTCCACATTTGTGACATTATGGTGTAATATTATGTTATGTTGTAACCCCGTATACCGTTTTTGACAAAAAACTAAAAAAATAACTCTTTTCTCTAAAAACCGGAGGGCCTCCTCATTTTCGACAGATAGACAGAAAGAAAATGAAGAGAAGGAAAGAGAAAGTAGAAATTCGTAATTACGTTAGCTCAACTCAACTTGGAGGTCGTAAAAAGCGATCCCTAGAGTTTTCCACGAGGAGGTTGATCAGTTTCTGTCTGTTCATCCATACATGGCGAAGTTAGTATACAACTTTTACAAACCGTTTAGGGAGAAATAAGAAGAATGAAAAGAAAAAAAGAAGAAAAAACATAAAAGGGAGAACAGATCACAAGAAAACGGGGGGAGAAATAAACAGAAATACCCAACTAACCTCAACCGCCACCATGCACACCACACAAATGTCGTCCTTCTTGCCACCGTGAAAGTTCTCTGACGGGAACCGCCTCTGGACCTCCTTCGCAAACGGCCCATCGACTTTCGTGTTAATGGAAGCTGACTTAGCCCTTGCGACCACCGCCTTTGCCACAGCGGCCTGTAGTCCCTGCCCCTCCGTAGAACTCGTAAGACTCTCTAATTGCGGGGATGGGACAGTGCCAACTTCCCCACCGACGATCCACCCCTTACCCATGACCATCTCGTCGGAGACTATCCTGAGGATTTCTTGGCTAGAAAGATTATCCCAGACACCGTCCGTAGCAAAGACCACGACGTCGCCGTTGCGGAGAGAATGCGTGGAGACGGAGGCATCAGAAGGTTGGTCGGATAAAGGACCGCCACCGTACTGCTTTGATTGGACAAGAAGTTTTTTCGGAATCATTGCAAGTTGGTAGGGGGTGTTGAAAGCGTGGGTTTGGGGGGATGATACGTAATGGACTTTCCCCTGTCGGATAATTAAAAATCCGGAATCGCCGAGGCTGGGATTTGGTGGGTTTGGTCAGCCGGGTCCCAGCCAGGTCCAGATAATTGAAAAGATGCATGAGGGAAGTGAGAGAGAAAAAAGAAAAAAGAGGTAGCCAAGAGAAGAGAAAACGAAAATGGCATCACTTCTGTGACTGGTACTAGGCGTACTTACTTTGCGACATTCAGCTGACCGTCTGCTTTTGCTACACCAACGCATGCTGTCGATGCTCCGCCTGCGATCGCGTCCTCCTCTAATATCTTCTGGTACCCGACCGACATCAAATATTTTGCATTAATATTGTCCGTAGGAGACTGGTGGGCCGTGGTAGCGATACGTTCGCATAAGGCATGCGAGAAGTCACCAGAGTCGATTCCACATTCGATGTAACCACCAACTCCATCTGCCTATATATTACCGCCCATTAGAAAACCCGATCAACCTGAGCTCTTTAATTTCGTTTTAATTCCGGCCGGTCTCTCCTTTTCCCATCCCTCCTACTAGCACTACGATCCTGGCCCCCCCAAAAAGAGAAAAAGAGAAAAAGAAGGAAAGGTGATGTGTCTTACCACTCCAGCTGCGACACCTCCGGTGTCGTTTATCCTGGACACGAAAAATGCATCCTGCCCAGCGTCCGGACGGGACTTTCTCTTAGCGGTGTCCTGAACCCTATTGTAAGGATTATAATGGAATACATTGGCTGTCGGGCTAAATCTCTTCTGCTTAGCAGAGTAAGCGGCGGAAATCTGGTATGTGAATTTTTTTGAGGCGATAGCGTTGGCAGTTGTGTTTGGGACCGGTGAAGCCAGAGAAGAGTTGTTATAGTCAACAGGCTTAGTAGAGAAGGCACGAACAGAGGTCAAGGCCGGAGACATTAGGGTGAACGGTAGAGGGAGCGAATATGTTTTGGAGAAACAAGTAGTAATATAATTTCCTAGACGGGGGGGAGCCATTATATAAAGCCGCTGCTGCTGGTGGTAGTTGACGGGGCGGTAATGGTGTAGAGCTAGCTCCCCTGAGTTGTCTGACTGCTTGGGGCGTAATGGTGGGGGGGATCGAGTCGGAGGACGAAAAAAATGGCCGGAAGTTCGAGGCGTGCAGCAAGCCGTTGAGTGCAGGCCACGCATTGTGGAAGAGGCACTTAACGGACCCTGAGCCATAAGGCACATCCGTAGACGCAATGAGCAGCCGCTACCGCATGAAGGTAGCATAATTGCGCCTCCAACAGAAAACGGAAAAATCAGGCAGAGACGAAGGGGAAAAAAGAAGAAAAAGTGTTGATGGGAATAGCAATTCCGGAGGCTCAAATTCCCAAGGATTGGGATGGGGATTGGGGTGGAAGGGATGTGCGTGTGGGAGTGGGGGGAAGAGAAGGGTGGGATGAAGGTTGGTGGTGGTGGTAAAGCAAGAAAACTCGCAGGCGCCGTGACATGGAATTGTAAGGTGGGGGGGGGGGGGGCAGAGAATCAAAAGTGCGGCCAGCGGGAATCCCGAGAAACAAGGCAACAGGTCGCAGGAAAAACACGAGACGGGGGAGGACTGGTGACCGCTATCTAGCCTGCCTTATTCTAATAGCTGTCTACCTCACCAAACAGGATTATCAGGGAGGGTTCAAAGGATAACAACGGCAATCAAAATTCTTAGACAATTGTATTCAAGCTTCAATGATTAAAAATGGGAAAACTAGCAACAAAAACCATGCCAATGTAACAATTCCATAGGGCGTAAGTAGATAAACGCACTGCTCAACATCTTCACCGTGATTGGGAAGGCTCCTCCATACATACGGTGCAAGTGCCGCACAGTACTGTACTCGTGGCACAGCCCTCTGAACATTTCCGTACTAGTACTTCATGCTTACTTGTGCTTGTACTCTAGTCCCGAACCCGACCCGCTGGTGGAGATTATATCATTATGTGCAGTACAAGGAAGCCAATACGGTAGTGCAACACTCCAGGAACATAACGTGTAGTACCGGTACTTGAACATCGATACTGCACAGTATGGTAGGACTACTTCTTTCTCCAAACAATAAACCAAATAGGTAAAGAAGGTAAAACAAAGAGATATTCAGTACCAACTAGAAGAAAGGTATACAATTATATATATATTGTAAGGGGACAAAATTAACCGATCACAACAACGATCACGAACACATAATTTGCCCGGTGATGACAAACCCCCATATATTCAACTACCTTAACATCAACTAAAAAAAATTAAAGAATTAAAAAAAATACATAGGAGTAATCAGTACTTAGTATATCATCCATCAGCTTTAATAATTGCCTTTACCCTATCCACCATAGATCCTGCCAGAGTATCAAAAACCTTTGGATCAAGAAGTTCCCAACAATGAGTAATTGCCTCCTCAATTGTCTTTTTGACCACATCCTCAGAGCCCTTCATGAGATGGAGATCAGGATAGTGCTCAGAAAGCTTATCCTTAATTAAAGACCAGATATTTTCAATTGGATTAAGATCTGGTGAATAGGGAAGAATTTCCAGAAGTGTAATCCCATGGTCTCTGAGCCATCTCATAAAGGGCAAGTGAGTTTTAACATTGTCAATGATCAAAAAGACCTTCTCCTCTCCCAACTCTTGCTTAATATCCTCCCATATCCCTACACAGTCATATTGTATTAGGCGGAAGCCTATCTCAAAGTCTTATGAGATAATTCAGGCCGATAATCTTAATCGTAGACGGAGATTGTCTAGGAAGGCTCAATGATATAAAATAGAGGTAGGTAAAGTGATAAAGATTTTTCAAGTGTAAACCTTTTGATAAGATCACTTCTCCGTTCTGTGCTACATAAGCATCCCTTGGAAGGATCTTAAGTTCAGAGCTCCATGCATCCTTCTGTCATGTATAAAATAACTATGATGCAGATGAAAGTTGAACCCAGGACCTTAAGTATTCAGTCCTAAAGTAAACCAATTAGGCTACTATCATACTAACTAAGTACCTACTAACAAACTCTAGTTTCCTCTTTAAGTGTGAACATTATGAGACCCTGACAATTCTGTTACCTCACTTGACTTCCGAATCGCAACACCATGAACTTTCCTGATGGTGCTCCCACATATCAGTTCTTTGGTTATGATCCATCTTCGTCGGCATGGAGTCTTGCTTACCATTTGCATACGTAGAATGGTCTCCATGATCGAACCAACAAAGGGGCCAGCTTTGTTATCGAATCGCTCAGCATTGCAGATAAATCCTGCAACCGACATCTGCAAGGCATAAGATAGACTTGTCACGATAATCGCACCAATAGCCATTATCCCTCCATAGTCATATCGTTATCGTATGGTTCCGTCAGCATCCTACGGATACTATTGACGTGCGTGAGTGCGGGTATGCCTGGTTTCTCTAACTACCTGATCCAACAACACCGTTCACTTCTGCGACTTTCATCGCGAGAGCGTGGAGTATAGAACGTGTTGTTTAACCATTGTCCGTAATAACGCCTCGTTACTTAATGACCACTTTCAAGACTCTTGTCTTTAGCGCTCAGTAACTTTATGCAACGTCGACCGACTTGGCTCAAACTACTTGCATAAGCTCGCCAAAGGTCTTTCCTCATATATTCTGCGAACAGGATCCGGTCGGACGGACGGCCGCAACGTATACGGGGTTATGAGGAGGGCTCCAATGACCATGTTTTTGGTGAGGGGACGCAACTACACCAGTGTCTGCCGATGTAGTGCCGTTCCAACGCTGGTGCGGGAGGGGGGTGTTGGCTTGTCCTTTTGAACTCAGAATCCTAAGGTAGGATAACTATAGGTCATTATTCACTCAAAGAAGGCTGAGCCTTCCGGTATGCCTAACATATTGGTTATAAACCTCAATAATTGACTTTGCAGTAACTCCACCCCTAGCAGAAGAAGAATCAGGAAAAACATGAAGGAAACAACCATACTTCTGACCATAAAAAAACCTGTCATCATTTGCCCAATCTTTCTCTCTCCCTTCCTAGGAGCTTCTTCAACACAGTCCTTATTCCACTTCTTTTTAGGATATCTAAATATTCACGTTCTCCTTCTCCCCCCCCCTCTCTCAATAGTCACCTCATCTCCCCATATTGCCTTTCTCCTCCACATCTTCTTTGTCCAATTCCTATCAGCCAATGCCCATTTCAACCTCTTTTCAGCCAGGGCCTCATCCAAATGTGCCCTCTCCTGTACCACCCACTTTTTAAGATCTTTTTTGGACAGCCTCCTCTTCATAGTCTTCTCAGAAACATCTGGTGCAATTTTCTTGGCAATGTCTTGGTAGCTGTTATGGCGATTTTTGAGAGCTTCCTCAACCATAGCTTGATCTTGAGCCTTAGAAGTCTTAGGATGTCTTCCTCTGCCCTCTTTCTCCTCCCTGTAACGATCCTACTCAGGGGTGATTAGTTATGCAACAGGTAACGATTACTTATCTGAATCTCGTAGAACTATCTTATAGTTCTCGTATTATCTTGATAGTGAGAGTGGTCTTCTTTCCGAGATTAACTTAAAATCTCTTTTCTTTCTTTAACTAACTTATAGTCTTCGTATCTCACTCCAATATCTTATTGGGGAGAGATGGTGAGGGAACTTCTTCGTAACGTAATTGCTCTGACGCTAAGAGCTAGGTTTGCTTGTATACAAGCGAGAGGTAAAGGTAAAGGTAAAGGTAAAGGTATATTGTAAGAAAGTACTTAGAT